>VMHT01214463.1_pt1 | contig 15022 bp, 20 predicted proteins | sample 4693611 | NCBI WGS metagenome assembly VMHT01 (sample SAMN12280063, study PRJNA550983) | marine metagenome | isolation source: seawater sampled from same location over 5 years 0.02-0.2 micron viral filtrate | place: USA: collected off the coast of southern California halfway between the port... ... | reverse complement strand
TTTAGATTCTAACTATGCTGATTTTTATTTCCAAACAAATATCTTAAAACATTATGAAGGAAACAAAGTAACTAGAGATGCATTTGAATTTATTGCACGTAGTGATAAACCTTCTATTGTAAATGAAAGTCCTATCTTTAGAGATTTACAAGGCAACAGTAAATTAACTAAATGGCACAGACTAGCGTGGAATAGTTACTTTTATAATACTGGCACGTATCCAAAAAACTGCCCTAGTGACCGTTGGGAAATGATGCAAAAGGATTTTGATTTACAAATAAAACCTTGGGACGATAACGGTGATTACGTATTACTATGCTTACAGAAAATTGGTGATAGTAGTTTAAATCATTTGTATAAAAAATATAATACTGACACAGCCTGGCAAGCATATACCCTATGGTTAAAAGATACACTAGACGAAATACGTAGAAATACAGATAGAAAAATTGTAATACGTCCGCACCCAAATAACATGCGACCACAAGTAAGATACTTTTCAGAATTAGCAAGCAAATATACAAATGTGGTAATGAGTAGTAACTTTGAATACAACGGAAGTGTTACTATGGCACCCAGCGGCGGGCTTAAAAAGGACATTTTAGACTCAAAATGCGTTATAGTTTTTAGTAGTTTAACGGCAGTTGAGAGCATTTTTAATGGCAAACCAACGTATACATTAGACCCAAGTTCAGTAGCATCGCCTATTGCTAGAAGCAATTTACATCACATTGAGACTGCCTGGCAACCTGTTGATAGACAACAATGGTTAAATGATATGAGTTATGCACAGTGGACAGGTGAAGAAATACAAAGAGGTGATCCTTGGCCTACATTACAGTCTTTGTTTGAACAAGCCAAGACACAAAAGCATACACAAATCATGCAATAAATATCTACATGAACGTAGTATTAGTAACCGGCGGCTTTGATCCGCTACACTCAGGACACATAGAATATTTTAAAGAAGCAAAAGAACTCGGCGACAAACTTGTTGTCGGTGTTAACACAGACGCTTGGTTAAAACGTAAGAAAGGTCGTCCGTTCATGCCAGGCGGTGAACGCATTGCAATTATAAAACACTTATCAATGGTTGATCATTGTTTGTTATTTGGCGACGATGACGATAGTGCTATTGAAGCAATAAACAATGTTAGACTGTTATATCCTGATGCACACATCATATTTGCAAATGGCGGAGATAGAACATCTGAGAATATTCCAGAGATGGATGCAGATGTAGAAAACATTTCTTTTAAATTTGGTGTGGGTGGAGAGAATAAAGCCAACAGCAGTAGTTGGATACTTGACGAGTGGAAAACACAAAAGACAGAACGTGATTGGGGCTACTGGCGTGTACTAGATGACAAACCAGAAAAAGGTTACAAAGTAAAAGAGCTTGTAATATATCCCGGCAAATCACTAAGTGACCAAAAACACTTTAAACGTTCAGAAGAATGGAATGTACTAGAAGGTACAGTTAAAATGGACACTGAATGGAATAGTATACAAAGTAGTATATTACTAGAACCAAGAAGTAGAACATTTGAAATTGGTAAACAAGTTTGGCATAAGGCAAGCAATCCTGGAACAGAGAACACTCATATACTAGAAGTACAATGGGGCGACTGTTATGAAGAAGATATAGAAAGAAGAGATTAATGAAAGTATTCATAGGCTACGAACCAAGAGAAGATATGGCTTACCAAGTGTGTAAGCATAGTATACTAAAGCATCAACCCGATGCAGATGTACGTCCACTAGTACAAAAAGAATTAAGACAAGCAGGATGGTACAAGCGTCCTGAAGATAAACTTGCATCAACAGAATTTACATTTACACGTTTCTTAGTACCAGAGCTTGCTAACTATAAAGGCTGGGCTTTGTTTATGGATTGTGATATGTTGCTTACAACAGACATTAAAGAATTATTTGATCAAGCAGATGACAAGTATGCTGTTATGTGTGTGCAACATGATTACACACCTAAAGAAGGTATTAAGATGGACGGACAAAAACAAACTATCTATCCACGCAAGAACTGGTCAAGTGTTGTGTTATGGAACTGTGGTCATCCTAGTAATAGAGTTGTTGACCAAGATCAAGTTAACAGTTTAGAATTAAATGGTGCATACTTTCATAGGTTTAGTTGGCTACAAGATGAAGAAATTGGCGAACTAGATCATACATGGAACTACTTAGTAGGTGTGTACGACGATATTGAAAAACCTAAATTAATTCATTTCACTGAAGGAGGTCCTTGGTTTGAAAACTATAGAGACTGTGAGTTTAATGAATTATGGAAACAAGAACTGTATGATATGTTTAAGTAAAAATAAAACAGATCAATATATAAACATGTTTGCTAAAAGTGCAAACTTGCCTATATACGACTATAGCGACTTTCCAGACGATGTCCCTATTGTAATACGTAGCATGGGCAAACGAAAACTTATACACGAATGTTGGAAAAACAAAAGAGACTTTTACTATATGGATAGTGGTTATGTAGGAAACTACAAGTCATCAATAAATCCAAACGGTTGGAAACAATGGCATCGTATAGTAAAGAATGATGTACAACACAACGAAATAATAGACAGACCAAACGACAGATGGAACCGACTACAACAAGCAATACACAAACCTAAGAAAGGTGGCGCACATATATTACTTGTTACACCTAGTGAAAAGCCTTGTAAGTTTTATGGTATTGATAGAGATCAATGGGTCAAAGATACTGTTAACGAAATAGAAAAGCATACAGATAGAACTATTATAATTAGAGACAAAGCACCACGCCAAAGTCGTATAGACAAAACTATATATGATGACTTAGACAACTGTCATGCAATGGTTACATATCAAAGCATAGCGGCAGTAGAAAGTGTGTTATATGGCGTCTCAGCGTTTACTACAGCGCCTACAGCGGCTGATCCAGTGTGCGATAAGGATATTAGTCGTATTGAAAGTCCAACACAACAAGACTCGCATAAAGTATATAAATGGGCATGTCACTTAGCATACGGACAATTCCATAATGAAGAATTACAAAACGGTACAGCACATAGAATAATAAAGGGCCTAGTATGAAATTAAAATTTGTTACAAGTATATCAAAAAACTATTGGAAAGGCGTTGGCAAGCATTGTATTAGCACATGGGACTTGCCCGGCAAAGTAGAAATATATATTGACCAACACGAAGGTGATGTTGAATGGTTTAATGAATTGCCTTTTAACAAAAGATTGTTACATGTACCTGCATTAGATGTTGACAGCGAGTTTGATGTTAATACTAAAATAAGAAAGTTCTGGGGTAAAAGTGTAGCACAAATACATGCTATAAAAAATAGACAAGAGGACGAAAGAATAATTTGGTTAGACGCAGACATAGAACAAATGCGTAAAGTGCCTGAAGAAGCATTTAGTTTTCCATTTATAAATCCAGTTGCTATGATGCAAAGTAATAATTCACACCCTGACTGTTACGAATCAGGACTTGTATTGTTTAATGAAGAATATGAAAAATTAACATTATGGTCAAACAAGTATTGGGCATTTTGGAATGATCAAAACAAACTAGAAAGTTTACACAAACCTTATGATGCTATTGTACTTGGTAACTTTGCTAAAGGTGAAAAAGCAGGCTTCTTAAATTTATGTGACGATGTATGTGAAAATGTAAATGCATTAGAAAATACACGCTTTAGTTTATATTTCAAACATCATATTAATAAAACTAATAAAGACAAACTTAAACATACATTGGCATCAACATGAAATCTGTAAGAATTTACTACGCAGGTATTCCCGCACATAATAAAAATTTAGAAAAAAGACAAGTTCTAACAAGTTTCCATAATGGCGTAGGCACTGATGGAGAAAGTTTAGAAATTCAAACACCTAACTGGGAACCAAGTGACTTAGGTGTTATACAAGGATGGGTACATGCAAATAGCGGTAGTACTCCACACTTAATGTTTCGCAGACAAGTAATACAACAACAAAAACTTATTGGCAAACATACACTTGCTATTGATAGTAATTTATTCTTATATAGAGATCCAGGTAATACTAAACAGTATCTACGTTTTAGTTTAGATGATGTATTTCCAACCACAGGTAATTACTTTACAGATAATGTAGACCCTACACGCTGGCAACAATTAAAACGCAACTTAGGTTTTGATTTGCAACCGTGGACTAACAAAGGCAAGCACATACTATTATGTTTACAACGCAACGGCGGTTGGAGCATGGGCGGATATGACGTAATGGATTGGTGTAATAAAACTATTAAAGAAATACAACAACACACTGATAGAGATATTATAGTTAGAGCGCACCCTGGAGATAAGAAAGCAAAACAATACTTGACTTTGAACTATCCGGGTGTTAAGATAAGCACAGCACCGTCTATATTAGACGATTTTAGAAAATGCTGGGCAGTAGTTACATACAACAGTAGCCCAGGCGTAGCGGCGGCGATAGAGGGTATTCCTGTGTTTATAACAGACCCTAATGCTAAAGTTAGTCAAGCATATGATGTAGGCAATACAGATTTAAGTCAACTAGACAATCCAATACGTCCTGAAAGACAACAGTGGATTGAAAAACTAGCAATGAGTCATTTTAATTTTGCAGATTTAGAAAAAGGAACTGCATGGAATATTATTAAGGAGTACCTATGAAATACGCAGGTATAACTAGTATGAATCAATCATATTATGATCGTTGTGGTTCTAATATGTTGAATACGTTTAAGAAACATTGGTCACACTTAATAAAATTGCATGTTTATAATGAAGATAACTTCTCATTAAATGATGATACGTTTATTGAAATGGGTTGGGACTTAGGCGATGCATACGAATCATTTCAAGCAAGACATAAAAATAAAAGAGTAAAAACATTTGCTAAAAAAGGCTTTAGTATTATACATGCTATGGATAATATTGATGCTGATAGAATTATTTGGATTGATGCAGATACAATAATTAAGAAGCCTTTTGACCTAGCAGTGTTTGGAAATATTACACAAGATAAGTTTTTAAGTTCGCATTTACAAGTATGGCATAACAAAAATGACATTGACTATTATAGTTGTGAAACAGGATTCTTTGTTTTAAATACAAGACACAAAGGCTACAAAGAGTTTTGTGATACATACAAAGACATTTATTATAATGATAAACGTGAAGGTATGCGTAGATTTTATGATGGAGAAATTTACGGTAAAACTGTACAAGCAATGCACAGTAGAAACTTTAAAATGTATAATATGACATATGGGGATCGTGTAAAAACACCTGTGCCTAGAAGTCCATTAGCACCATTTATTGAACACAATAAAGCAGGATTAAAAGAACGTATTGACTACGACTTAGTCCAATAGTCTTCTTTTCTATTAACCATTATATCTGTACGTTTGCTCTTGCCAGCAGTTTTACGATCACCTTTCATGTGATCCATCCATCTACCTAGTTCAGTATTAATTAAAGGATGTCCGCCGCCACCTGTACGTGCTTCACGCATATACATAGTAGCACTATAGTCAAATGCATTAGCATCAAATTCTTTATAATGTTTTAGTATGTGTCCAAACACATAACTGTCGTGCCATTCTTCTAATTCAAAAATGCCGTTGTCTGCATCTTCGTACATGCGTTCAAACTCTTTAAGGAACTCGTGACACACTGGATGATTTAAGTTCATACCATAAAAGCCACACTCAGGCCATGTCTGTGATCCTTTGCCTCTACCTACATATGTAATATAAGCATTGTTAGGTAGTAAGCGAGCAAAGTCTTTGTGCTTCCAAGGACTGTGAATAAATGTGTCTGCGTCCATCCATACACACCAACCTTTGCTACGTTCACACGCATCAAACACTGCATAAGTTTTGTTAGCAAAACGTATAGCGTCCCACTTAAACTTCTTTTGCCAATCTCTTGGTCTACGTGCTTTAATATCATCTGGAGGAATACCATTTGCTTTGTCTACGTTACCCCAACGCTGTTTAAATTTTACAAGTTTAGGTAACTCTTTAGTTGCATCTAATATTGTAATTTGTTCTGGATTAGGATTAACAGGATTACAATCTTCTGCATATACTAGCAGTTTGATCTTATCACTTACGTTCTCAGCAAATGAATCTATCATACGCTGTCCATATAATTTTAAACCCGGACGGTGAAACGTTGTAACCACAGTTATGTCTGACATTATACTCTCTCTTGTAAATAGCTTATAGGAATATTTAACTTATGAGATTCAGTTTATGGACACAATATGGCGCACAGAATAGCAGATCGGTTTTTGATGCCTTTGCTCACAGCCTTGTGGTTGCTGGGCATGACGTTTTGTATAATACTAGTGGTTGTGACGTTGACGTCATTTGGAGTGTTCTTTGGAGTGGTAGAATGGCTCCAAACGAAAATATCTGGAAGCAAGCAGTACAACAATCGAAACCGATAATAGTTTTAGAGGTCGGCGGCATAAGTAGAGGTACAACATGGAAGGTTGGACTCAATGGCATTAATAGGGACGCTTACTTTGGCCCTAGTAGCACAGATAGCAATCGTGCTAACAGTTTTAACATCAAGTTAAAAGACTGGAACTATAACGGCGAATACATTTTACTATGTGGGCAACACGACAAAAGCCTGCAATGGGCAAACATGCCTCCAATGTCTCGCTGGGTACACGACACAATAACATTCATAAGAGCGCAAACGAAACGTCCTATCATATTTAGGCCTCATCCTAGATGCAGACTTGAAGCAATTGAAAGAGACTTCAAAGATGTAATAAGACAAGAACCGCGACAAATACTAGGTTCATATGACGACTTCGATATGAAGTTTGATAACATATGGGCTACTATAAGCTGGTCAAGCAATCCAGGCATACACAGTATTATTAATGGTGTACCTGCATTTACAGGACCTAGCAGTCTAGCATTTGATGTTGCTGATCAAAACTTTCGCAACATAGAGAATCCTCTTTATCCAGATAGAACTAAATGGGTCAACGACTATGCTTGGACAGAATTTACTTTAGAAGAAATATCTCAGGGAATACCACTTAAACGCTTGACTTCTAAGCTAACATAGCGTATACTAACACTATGGAAACATTAGAAGATTGCATAGAACATCTTGTCGGAATACAGTCAAGAGAAACAGATAAGTTTGATATAGACAGTAGCGACTATAACTTACTTACTAGCCTCGCCCGCCAGACCTTCAAAGGCACAGCATATACAGATAGGCAAGCAGAACTTGCTAAACAAAAACTGTTGCAATATAAAGATCAGTTTGATGCTAACGGATATAACATTGATGATTCTTATAGTAATTTAAGAATGCCGTTACGTTCAATAGATAGAAGTCGTTGGGTTAAAGTATTTGACGAAGAACATTTAATTTCAGATGAAGAAGGACCTTGGATAGGTGTAAGATTTATTTTTCAAAAGAAACTAATAACTGCTATTGAAAGAATGAATAAGTTTCTAGGCGAAGGCTTATACGACAAAGTAGAAAAGATACACTACTTTAAATTTAATGAAAACACATGCTACGAAATAATTAATACATTTAATGAAAACAACAACTTTGAAGTTGAGGATCAGTTACTAGAATATTATGAGAAGTTATTAGAAATGAAAAAAAATCAAGACAAATACATACCAGGAATATATTCGTTTAAACTAAAAAATTTACATGAGAAAAGTTTTAACTTTGCTATTAGCAGTATAGGTGAACCTAATATAGATAACCTATGTAACTATTACGACAAAAAAGATCAGTTTGGATTAGAACATTTTGATCAAGAAGAGTTACAACAAAGTTTAAAATCATTAACTCCGCTTGCACAAAAAGTAGTAAACAGAAGTCAAGCAAGTATATTTGTAAACAATAAAGAACACACTGTTAACAATCTTGCTGAAGTAGTATTAGAGTTATATAGATTTCCGTTAGTTATTGTACTACATGAAGATACTTGCTACGATCATTTAACACAATTTAATAAGGCCTTTCAAAATATTATACCTAGCGAACGCATGTCTGTAATGTTTAGATTAGATAATACTCCAGAAGGAAAACCGTTTAACGAATACATTAAACAACACAATCTTAATAATGTGGTTGACAAAGACACAAAAATAGTGTATATTAGTAGTAATAAAATACCGAAACCACTTTTAAAAAGTGAATGGTTTCCTAGCGCGGCTATAACAACATTTGCTGGAAAAGCATATGGTGATGCAAAAACTAGTACATACATAGGAGAATTAGATTTGATAATACATTATGACAATCAGCTTAGTCCTTTTATGAGAAAAATTGAGACGATATAAATGGCAACATGTAGACTAATTATTGAAGATGAAGTAAACATTAAACTAGAAGGACTAGAAGTTGACGTACGAAGGAAGCTCGCGAATGCTCTCAAGTTTGAAGTGCCTTACGCAAAGTACATGCCACAATATAAACTTGGTCGCTGGGATGGAAAAGTTGCTTTCTTTGGTATTGGTGGTACTGGTTATGTCAATCATCTTGACGTTGTTAGTCAAGTTCTACAAAAGAATAATGTTGAAATAATAGATATTCAAGACAATAGACATCCTATACAATTAGACTTTACGCCAGTAACAGAACGTTATTGGGCTGATCAAAATGTACGTTGGCCAAAAGGTCATCCAGCAGAAGGCGAAGAGATTATTCTACGTGACTATCAAGTAGAGTCAATTAATAACTTTTTAAAACATCCACAGAGCTTGCAACAGATTGCTACTGGTGCAGGTAAAACAATTACTACAGCAACACTTTCACATATAACTGAGCCGTATGGACGTAGTCTTATTATTGTGCCTAACAAGAGTCTTGTTACACAAACGGAGGAAGACTACATTAACTGCGGACTCGATGCTGGGGTGTACTTCGGCGACAGAAAAGAGTTAGGTAAGACTCACACTATTTGCACTTGGCAGAGTTTGAATATACTCGACAAGAAGCACAAGGACGGAACAGCAGTATTATCATTAGCTGAGTTCTTAGATGGTGTAAGCACTATTATTGTCGACGAAGTACACCAGGCTAAAGCAGAAGTACTAAAGAATTTACTTACACGTAATTTAAAGAACGCTCCAATACGTTGGGGCTTAACAGGAACAATACCAAGAGAGAAGTTTGAATTTGAAAGTATTCATGCTAGTCTAGGTCCTGTGATTGGACAAATTAGTGCTAAAGAACTGCAAGACAAAGGTGTACTATCACAATGTCATGTTAATGTAGTTCAACTATTAGATGTAGTAGCACACAGTAACTATCAAGAAGAATTAAAATATCTAACAACAAATCAGGCAAGACTAGAATATATAGGCAAATTATTAAGCACAGTAAAAGAATCAGGAAACACACTTATACTTGTAGATAGAATTAGTGCTGGAGAAATACTTCAAGAACTAATACCAGGTAGTGTGTTTGTAAAGGGCGATGTAAAATTAAAAGATCGCAAGGAAGCATATGATGAAATTAATGAAGGAACTAACCACGTGGTTATCGCAACATACGGGGTCGCGGCTGTGGGTATTAACATACCGCGTATTTTTAATTTGGTTCTTATTGAGCCTGGCAAAAGTTTTGTCCGGGTAATTCAAAGTATTGGTAGAGGCGTAAGAAAGGCAAAGGACAAGGACTTTGTGCAAATTTGGGATATCACGTCATCGTGCAAATTTGCAAAGAGACATTTAACACAACGTAAAAAATTCTATAAGGAAGCAGAGTATCCATTCACTATAGAAAAAGTAGACTGGAATTAAAAACATGCACATACTAACATTAGAAAATCAAACGTTTCCACTTAAAGATATACCCGAAGAATTAGAAGACGAAGTACGGTTTGCTGTACTAGATAACAGCGATGCAAAAAATCCTGACTTCTTTTTTGTACCTATGATCTTTTTAGAAAGTTTCTCCGCACCAGCAATGGTAATGGAAATAGGCGGACACGAAATAACAATGCCAGTTGATTGGCACATTGCCGTTGGTGACTCAATGTCAGGCAACGACTTAGAAGTATTACCACTAACAAGTATTAATGATAGGGGCTTTGAAGCATTCTTGTTTAACCCTTTATCAAGTTACAAATTTGACTTTGCAGAAATAAAAATAACAAACTTTTACAATGATGTAAAATGGTATTTCCCTAAAGTTAAAAACGGACAGTTACTTGCTGTACCGTTAACGACTAAAGATAAATCTGTGTGTGCTTACTTTATTAAAGACATTAGTAGACAGAGTGAGCTTATAGATTATACAAACTTGCTGTAAGGAGATAAAGATGAAAGCAGGAAAGATTTGGGGTCAGACAGAATTGATCCACGCTAACGGTGTACTAGAGTTTCACCGCATTGAATACAAAGCAGGTTACAAGTGTTCTGAACACGAACATCAATATAAATGGAATGGCTTTTTTGTAGAGTCAGGAAAAATGATTGTACGTGTTTGGCAAGAAGACCAAGGACTAGTTGATGAAACTATTCTTGGCCCTGGTGACTTTACACAAGTAAGGCCAGGAAAAATTCACCAGTTTGAAGGTTTAGAAGATGGTGTCGCTTTTGAACTATACTGGGCTGAATTCAATCACGATGACATTGTTCGTCGAACATCTGGCACCGCAACAGGAAAGAAGAAATAGAATGTTTAAAAACATCGATGTAAAGATGATGCTAAAACTTGCGCTGTTGCAAGTTGTAGTCATCACAGTAAGTAACGCACTAGTTGCGATTCCAGTAGAGATTGCTGGGTTTAAATTAACTTGGGCGGCATTTACGTTCCCATTAGTTATTCTAGCAACTGACTTAACAGTACGTTTGTTAGGTAAGAACATTGCTAGAGCAACTATTGCCGCGGCATATCCAATTGCAATTATCACAAGTATTGCAGTAGTATTAGCAGAAGGTGCACCAGAGAGTGTAGCAATGCGTATTGGATTTGCATCAGCAACAGCATATGCTGTAGGTACGTTTATTGACGTATATGTATTCCAAGCAATTAGAGAGCGTATGAATGTTTGGTGGTTAGCACCTGCATTATCAACTATTGTTGCAAACGTAATTGATAGTTACACGTTCTTTGCAGTTGCATTCAACAACAGCGCCGATGAGTATATGGCCGCTAACTGGATGGAAATTGCAGGCTCACAGGCTGTACTAAAAATTGCAGTAGGCTTAATATTATTCCTACCAGCATATGGCTTATTGTTACGTTACCTAAAAGGTAAAATGAGTGATACTGAAGCAGGTTAATGTATAGCAATAGCTACATAAAACAACTCCAAAGCCTACATGCTGATGCTAGTCGTCAATTGGGCTTTGGAGGCAAAGCAAAAAAGTTAGGTAAGTTTCATTCGTTCATGGACAAATGGCAACCTAGCTCTTTGCTTGACTATGGTTGCGGCAAGGGTCGTATACTTGCAGACTTAAGAGATAGATATCCTAATGTAGTCTGTGAAGGTTACGATCCTGCTGTACCTATGTTTAATAAAGATAAGTTTAGCACATATGATTGTGTATTTTCAAATGATGTACTAGAACACATTGAACCAGAATTTATTAGCCAAGTATTAGGACATATTAACACACTTGCATCTAAATACATTTGGCTACGCATTGATACAGTGCCTGCAAGAAAAAGACTATCAGACGGGCGCAATGCACATTTAATACTTGAAGGTGAACAGTGGTGGCTAGATAAAATTAAAGATCACACTGACATCAAAGTAGTATATTCTAACTTAGATAGAAAAGGAAAACTAGACATTGCAGGAACAAAAAATGATACCAGGTGAAGCATTACTATATGAACGTTACGACGGTGTAGTATATGCAAAGTATAGAGATGCTCCTCATAATAAAATACCTCGTTGGATCATAGGCGGAGATCCTGCAGGTGTAGCAAGAGCGCAAGGCGACATGTTGTACTATGCAGAGTGGCAAGAGTTGTGTGAGTTAGCAGAGGAGTACCCCACAATAAAAAAGCTCTTAGACAAGTTGGTAACGACTTACTATACAGTAAAGGAAGAACGTAATGGACAAAACAATATATCATGAACAGATAGCAGATCAATTATTTTGTGATCGACTGTATAACCCAAGCAGAGAGATTGCTCGAGATGTAGTTCTCTTTTGGCAAGATTATTTAAAAGAGAACGAAACTAAACCTCGTTGGATGGACTTCGCTGACGGTAGTGACAGTACAAAAATATATGAAGCATACAACATATTTTTAAATCATCGCCCAGGCATTACTACATTGTATCAAAAGATTGTAGAAAGTTTTAAAACAAAAGTTGACAACCCACAGAAGTACGCTATTGCGGGATGGGTTAATGTATATGAAGGCGGTGGCTTTTTAGACTGGCATACACACGGCGTTGGTCAAGGAGGATACTTTGATGGACGATGGCACGGTTACTTTTGTGTAAACGGTGAGCCAAGTAAAACAATGTATAGAGATAATGAAACGCATCAACTTGTACAATCAGTAGAAAATAAAAACGGTTGGCTTACAATGAGTCCTGGGGGAATGGAACATAGAGTTACTCCTTGGGAGAATGAAGAAAAGCCACGTATTACTATTGCATTTGATATTGCGTTAAGAAACGGAATTAGTCCCGGCAATTACAATCATTGGATACCAATTATATAATATATGAATAACACTAGAAACTGTAGTACTTGTAACAAACCAATAGACCTGTATGCTATAAAGTATCATACAGCTGATAAACAAAATGTATTTTGCAATGCATACTGTTCAAACGAATGGTATCAAAAGAAGAAGGAAAACAATCATGAGACATAAAATAGCAGGAGTACTATTCTTATTACTAGGAATATATTTTCTAATACCAGACTTACTACCGCCTTCAATGGGTGCAGGTGCGGCAATGGAACACAACATGCCAGCACACAACAATACATTATTAGGCATTAGCGAAATGACTTGGATGTGGTTTACAATGGCACTAGTACATTTCTTTATACGTGATTGTAATTGCAAGGAGTGTAACAAGTGAGAATTATAGCAGGACCTTGTCAACACGAATCGTTGCCACAAAGTTTAGAGATTGCTAAAGAGTGTAAACGTGTATGCGACAAGTATGGCATTGAGTATTACTTCAAAGCAAGTTACGACAAAGCCAATCGTTCAAGCGAAAGTGGTATTCGTGGCTTAGGATTAGAAACAACGCTACTAGACTTCCTAGCACTAAAAGTAGAGCTAGGTGTAAAGACTCTTACTGATGTACACGACTATGTACAGGTTGCACGTATTGAACGAGAATTTAAAGATGCTGTAGATGTATATCAGATACCTGCATTCTTGTGTAGACAGACTGACTTGATCAAAGCGGCTTGTGCTACAGATAAAATTGTTAATATTAAAAAAGGTCAGTTTATGGCACCTTGGGATATGAAAGGTGTGCTAAGTAAAACTGAAGAAGCAAAAGAAGTTTGGATTACTGAAAGGGGAACAAGTTTTGGCTACAACACTCTTGTCGTTGACTATACTGGTCTTATGTATATGCTCGACAATTATGAACATGATGTTATTTTTGATTGTACGCACTCTGCCCAAAAACCCGGAGGACAAGGTACTAGCTCAGGTGGCAATCGTAATTACGTGCCTGGGTTGGCTCGTAGTGGGAGTGCTTTGGGGGTCAGGAACTTTTTCTTGGAAGTCCATCCTAACCCTGATGTAGCACCAAGCGATGGTCCTAACATGCTACGCTTACAAGACTTTGAACAAGTAGTAAAAGATATTGTAGCATACAGTTATGGTTGGTATGAATGAAAACTGCAATACTAATTCCTGCACGTTACGGTAGCACACGCTTACCTGGAAAGCCATTGGCTATGTTAGATGGCGTTCCTATGATAAAACGTGTGTATGACGCTTGTATTGCGTCTAAGATACCAACATACGTGCTTACTGATGATCCACGCATAGCACAAGTGTTTCAAAATACAAGTATAATAATTGATAGTGAAGACTACAAAAACGGTACTGAAAGATGTGCCGGAGCAATCAAACTAGACTACATGCAGAAGTATGATAAGTTTATAAATGTACAAGGCGACATGCCTGATGTAACTGTTGAGATAATTCAACAAGTTCTTTGGCACCTAAAAAACTATTCCGTAACGACAGTGTTTACAAATATGCCTGAAGATAAACAGAATGATCCAAACTCAGTTAAGATGGTACGAGGAGGAGATCAAGCACTATGGTTTGGTAGGGGTATGACCGGCTATGGAGATTGGCATTTAGGTGTGTATGGATATAACCGTAACTCATTAGAGTTGTATAGTGGACTAGAAGTAACACAAGAAGAACAAGTTGAAAAATTAGAACAACTACGTTGGTTAAAAAACGGTTGGCAAATTGGTTGTTTGAGTGTACAATATAATGGAGTAGAAATAAATTCTCCAGAGGATGTAGAAGAATGGCACAGCAAGCATTTCCAGTAAAAGATGTACTAGCATGTTTAGACAGCAATGCTAAAAGTGTTTGGGATGAACTTACCGACGAACAGAAAAAAGGCGTAAACTTTTGGCTGTTGAATAGATATGCAAGTTCAGTAACAGGCAGTAGAGAGGCACAAGAACTTGCTGTTGTTATGACTAATCAAATCTATAATAAAAACTGGAATGAGTTAGGAGTACGACATCCCAAGCTACAGTGGCAATTATTATGTTCGTTACATAATGCCAACAGTGAAATAAGACGACATGCATGGATTGGCTTTAAGAAAAAACAAGGCAATAATAATGCTATAAAATTATTACAGCAAATACACCCAAATATGAAACAAGATGAGGTAGAATTACTTGCTAGATTATCTACAAAAAAAGAACTTAAACAACTCGCAGAAGATCATGAAATTGCAATCAAACTCTGAAAAACCGTATAAGTGCGAATACTGCGGAAGTTCTTTTGTAAAAGAAAAGA
>VMHT01150823.1_pt1 | contig 15022 bp, 27 predicted proteins | sample 4693611 | NCBI WGS metagenome assembly VMHT01 (sample SAMN12280063, study PRJNA550983) | marine metagenome | isolation source: seawater sampled from same location over 5 years 0.02-0.2 micron viral filtrate | place: USA: collected off the coast of southern California halfway between the port... ... | reverse complement strand
GTGTTGTTCGTCCTCAGTACGTGGGTACGGAAGCTATCCTACAACAGTTACGATTCAAGAACAGCGAATTCTTAACAGCCATAGTCACTGATCCGAATCTGGGACGAGCGTTTTTAGACATGGTTAGAACTGGCAAACCCCTCGCTCCTGAGAGGGATGCACAATTTGCTGCAGCCCTTGTTCAACATCACGCACTCTTCAGTCAGGCTATCACCCCTGAAAAAGAAGAGGTTGTAGATTTGTCTGGCAGAAAGTTTACTATATCCGCGACACCGATGGATAAGGTTCGTCTGGGATACACCTCAGACTACACTGGCACTTTGGATATGCCAGATGTACGTCGCCCCGGTTCATTGTTAGGACCAAAGGGCACACCACTGGGAGGCTTTGACGTTAGAGGCAAGGGTCTTCTCAGCGATATTTTCGAGTAACAGCTTCACAGAACGGAGAGAACCAATGAAGATGTACAACAACGGCCAACGCAAGGCCATGATGTATGGGGGCATGTCAAAGCGTAAGCCGATGATGTACGGCGGCATGGCTACCACCAAAAAGAAACCCCGCAAGAAGGCTCAAGCGGGGGGCATGATGACAAGCACAATGACGCAGAATGAGCGTCAAAACAAGCGTATGAATATGAATCCGATGATGCCGGGTATGGCAAACGGGGGCAGTCTCAAGATGGTCAAGAATAAGGCTGGGGATATGGTGCCGTTCTATGCTGCAGACGGCAAGGGTAAAAGCTAGATATATCTGGCCGACTTATCCATAGCCTCGTCTGACCAAGACTTCAGGTATCTCAACAGGGTTGCTATAGAGTGCCCCCCGTCGTACTCTGGCAACCCTTTGCTGATCACGCCCTCGAACTCTTCGGGCTTCACAGATTCACAAAGTAACTCGACCTTTCCGTTGCGAAGAAGACTCGCTTCAAATTTAAATAGTGATGCTTTGTTTGACATCTGACAACTCACTGATAGGTAGATTGTAACAATCGGCCTTGAACTCAAAGCCGTTTGCGGGGTCTATGTCGCCCCGTTGGTATTTCGTCGCTTTTGTGTAGAAGTCTTGTTTTGGAATCTTACCCAGTATCCACGCCTGCGATGAATCGGTCAGGATGCGTACAAACACGTAGCTGTCGCAGTCCTGTTTGGCACCGTGTGCAGCCACCGAACAGTCGTAGTGTGGAAAGGGACGTGTGTTGCAGCGTTTCGTCTTCACGTCGATACGCTCCCCGTCCCTAACCAAATCATAGTCGTAGGTGTTCGACTGGTCCGCATCGATAGCATCAGCTACGATGATCTCGCCTATCGCACCGACGACATTACTCAAGCTACCCGTGATGCTGCCCTGTAGATTACCTACAGTGGCAGCTTTCTTTTTGGCACGGGCTATGATCTCAGGCGTTATCTTCACTTGTATCATTGTTTGCTTGCTCCAGCATACGCTTATAGGTCAGCATTGCTGCCTGATATTGATTTATCTTCATGTTTAATTCGGATATTCTGTCCGATGCGTACTTCATGTTACCTATGATCTGCTTGTGTCTGTCGGACAGGGTATCATAGTCGTACTCTACATTGTCTATTGTAATCTTTGGCGACTCAGCCATCTCTGTTCTCCTCTGTTAGGCAGCATTCAGGTCTACGACTTCACACACACCAGCCGTACACGCCAGTTCACGTGAGCCTGTTGTGTTGTCCTCGCGCTCGAAGTCTGTGAGGCGGGACCAGTCTAGGTTAACATAGGTCATCCGTTCCTTCCACTCAAGGTACTCGTCAGGTTCGATGTCCTGATACGGAGCCTGCTGGTACGTGTGATCAGAGAAGGGCAGGAAGGACACACCAGACGCTACGTCGAAGTTCTCATACACCCACGCACCCACGTCCATCCACTCCTCCTCCTTGACGGTGACGGTGATGGACGGCTTGTGTTCGCACCAGTGTAGAGCGTATAGCTTCCACAACTCAAGCTGCTCGACAGCGGACATGTCTGTCCGTGTGATAGCGTGAGGCGGTGACTGCATAGGGAACGAGAACACCACAACAGAGTCAGGCTTCGTAACATCCGGTTCGGCAGGTATGCCCGAATCGATAAGGAACTGCGTCAAGGGGTCTTTCGAGTCTCCCCGTACCGTACGTACGTAGTGTTCACTATGACGTGCGTGAATTCCGCTGGCGGCGTCTACGAGTTGTGACACAGTGCCCGATGGCTTGACACAGGTAATGGCACTGCTTTGTGGGATTCCAAGCATGTTTGCATACTTGAGGTTCGTGTCGATAGCAACTTGTCGCATCTCCTCTAGCCAACGCTTTGAGTCCGTAGTCTTTGAGAGGACGCCATGATCCATGATACCAGTCAAGGAAACGCCCAACAATCGTTCGTCTTCTGTGTTGTCTCTCCATATCTTCCTCAAGTATTTGAAGTCAGTAAGTGTGGACTGCAGGGTGCCCAAGATCGTAGCGAGGCGCACCTTACGCTTCAGGCTTTCCAGCGTGTCGTTTTCACGCACAACCACCTCTGACAAATTACAGAACTGGTAGGGACGCAGGATGATCTCACTGCAGGGGTTGGTGCCCCACATATATCCTGTGTCACGTCGTCCGTTACGGGCAACCTGCTTGTCTGCTGCCTCACGATTGAAGATGCCACGCTCACCCGACTTTGAGTCGTAGAGTGCAAGCCACTCACGCATGAACGTACCCATCTCTGGCTTGTTCTTGTAGGCTACAGAGTTGTTGGCTAGGGCGCGTTGACCCTCATGCTCCCACCACTGTCCTGACTTGGCGTGTGCCATCTGATCATCGTTGAGGTTCGACAGAGAGATCAGGGCAGAGCGACGTACGCCACCAACGACGACAACCTCACCAACCTTGCACATGATGTCGTGACATTCGATAGGATAGAGCCTGCGTCCCTTCGCCTTCATAAACGTGTCTATGGTGAAGTTGAACAGGTCAACCAACGGCTGTGGCCCTGACGCACGTCCACCCATAGTCTTGAGCCGCGCACCAGCAGGACGAATACCATCCACATTGTAGCGGGGCACCTGACCGGCATAGAGCAGGGCGATGAGTTCACGATATGCTCTGGCCCATCCCGGCTTCGAGTCGGCCACGTTTATCTCTGTGTCAGACTCACTAAAGTTGTCGGAGATGACGGGCAGCTTATCTACGTTCTCACGCTCGACAGAGAAGCCCACACCAGTGCCGCACATCAGGATGTACATGCACTCGTCGAACGCACGTGGATGATCGACAGGTATATACGAGCAGTTGTACCCACAGATGTTGTCCCGTGAGAGGGCCGGTCCTGCAGTCATCATAGCCCGCATCGACGGCATGATCTCTAGGCTGAGAATAGCATCGTGGATGTCGAGAAGGTCACGCTCCGGTATGTCGAAGTCGTGATTTCCCTTGACATGGTTCGCCATAAAATTTGTGTAGCGGAATACGGTTTCGTCGAAGTTCTCACGACGACCCTCTTCCTCTATCCACCGTGCATAGCGCGACTTATGTATAAATTCTTGGTAGGGTGTTGGTAGCAGATTATTCATTGTTGTCATCCTTTGTTGCGATCAATCTGTTTAGGTAGAACTGTGCTTTCTTGAGGTCTTCGATTCCGTTTTTGTATCTGTATCGCCAGAGGTACTTGATGATGTTTCCCTGCAGGTAGTATTCGTAGCCATCACCCGTCGCCGCTGCGATTGCGTCAAGGCATTCGATACCTGCCTGATTGTAGTGTGCCGGACTGTTGACGTTATCATTCTTTGTAGCCTGCTTTCTCATGTATTCCTCGTGTCTCATCACTGCGTCTTTCCAAAGTCTATCTTGACTATGTTGGTGCCGTCCTCGTGCTTTACAGTCGGACCATCATCGTTGCTTGTTTCATTAAGCAACTTTTCCTTGACGTTGTCAAATGCAAGACGAGCGAGACCCGCCTCCATAACCCTGTCAAAGTCAGACTCCAAGAGTTCCATCATGCCATTGATGACTATCGTACCGGCCTCGTAGAACTCCTCGTCCTCTTCAGTTGTGGTATCATACGCAGATACTTGAAAACTTTCCTCGTCGAGTTTACGCAGGATCAAGTACCATCTGTTAGGCATGAGCGATGCCTTCTCGAAGTCGCTCTCATCAATCGTCGTCATCTTTTAGCCACTCCTCTGGTATAGAGCCTTCTGCCCACTTGAACCCGTTCTTTTCAGCCCACGCACCATACGTGGTTTTGCTGCCCTTGTAAATTTTATTACGTGCATTTAGGAAGACAATACGAATGTCCAAGTCAGGATGCTGCTCCTTGATCAAGAGCATCTTGACCCTGTCCCCCTTGTCGAAGTAACCCTTCGCCTCAATGATTATGTTCTGCCTAGTGAGGTGAAAGTCCGGAGTGTAGGTGCGAGGCTTGGGTACGTACGTAAGTCGCATCTGCTCATATTCGTACGGAATTTTTTTGCTGCTGAGTTTTTTCGCTATGCCTAACTCGAAGTTAGACCGGAACCCAGCCTTGCGGTTGCCCCGTTTCATATTTGCATTCCTATAGAACCCATTCTTTGTATCACGTACCCTGCCACTCTTGGGGAAAGTCTTTCTATTGTAGACAGTTCGTTTGTCAAACGATTCAGTGGGACGCATACAATAACTCCAGAGTGTGAGAGTCTGCCTATCTTCTGCAATTCAGATTCGAGTGTTGTAATGTCTCGTTTCTCAGTGCCCGATGTGAGTGCGCCCAAGTCACTGTAGTTGTCACGCAGGGTGAGGGGCAGTGCCCGCTCATTCAAACGCAAACGAACAAGCTTACGTTCACCACCACTAGCCCTATGAGACTCGACATACACATGACGAAGGTCTTTGTTCATCTCCATCAGTTCTACCTCGTAGTCTCTAACGAAGAGGTAGGGCATGTTACAGTTCCTTTGTTTTTAGCTTGGTATACCAGACTTGGGGTGGGGATTTAGCCTGTGAAGTCACACGAGCGTGTAGGACTGCATCGGGCCAGCAGTGTTCGCGAAACCCACAGAGGTTGCACTCTTTCGACAAGACCTTGTTTCCCGTACGCAGGGTTTCGCCCTTACGGCGGTACGTCTCGAACTCGTCGGGGTAGGGCTTGAATTCCTTGACATCAGGGTCTGTCAAGAACTTGACGCGCTCTACTGCGTCTGCCAAGTATTTGACACGATCCTCTTCTTGCCACTCAGGTGCCTCGACGACAGCCACCTCACCACTAGACTTGTTGACTACAATCCAGCCACCGAAGGGCATGTCCGTAGCTGCAGCATAGAGGAAGCCCTGCATGACGTACCCGAATGGGTCATCATTCTTCAGGGAGTCATAGCCGCCGAATCCAGTGAACTTGTTCTTGAAGGCCCAGTCACTTGCGGACTTGATGTCCCACACCTTCTCTGTGCCTGTCTCGTCACGTATAATAACGTCGAGAGTGCCCCTGATTGTGTGGTCACCCAGCGTCAGTTCAACCTGACGTTGAGCATCTACGATATCTACACCGGCTTCCCGCATGACAAGCATCAGGATAGCCTCTGTTATGTCGCCAAACAAGAAACGAAACAGCGTATTGTACTGCATCGACTCCTTGTGGCCCTTCTTCTCAAGGACTTGCTGACAGAGCGGACGGCCCAAGCCGGACATACGTATGCGGTACTCGCCGCGTTTGTCTACGAGTTGCCGCTCTACAGAATACTTTGTAATGTCTACAAACTCAGAAAGACTTGCGGGGGAAATCGTTACTTCCCCCCGCAGAGCCTTAGACATGTAGTCTTGAATGTTAAGCAGCGTCAGCATCTTTAAAATCCGCCGCCAGATCGATATCACTATCGTCTGCCATCAGCTTAGATGCTTCCCTGTGTCCATTCATTACGTTTTCGTTGTGTCCCTTCACAGTCTCTACGAAAGTCCCCAACAGTTCCTTGTCGCTGTCCGTAATAGCTACAGTGCTATCGAACGTAGGCATCGGCGTCCAGTAGGTCACGCTGCCCTTCTTCTGCCGATTGGTACGCAGCAGTATGTTTGTCTGCGCCATCAGCTTAGTCTGCTTCGTAAGCCCCTGTATGAAGTCAGCGATAGGCTTGAACCCTGACCGCTTGAAGTAAGCAATCACCGGCTCCTCGCTCACCTCGACAGGCGTACCATCGGACGTACGGAATGATCCGCTGATGCGCCCGTAGATTACCTGATTGCAGACGACAGCACGGGAAGTAAGATAACGAACGTCATCCTTGTCTAGGGCTTCCTCTTCGTCACGGGTGAGGCGTCCACACTTGTTGCCGCCCTGCGTGTCGGGGAAGTCCCCGCCCAACTGATTCTTCTGGACCGACTTACATGAAAAGCCGCCCTTGCCCTCGTTGGCCTCAGAGTCCCACATCGAATACTCGTAAGTACGCAGCAAGGCTCGAAGCTTCACTTCTTTGGCAAAGATAAATCGCCCATCAAGAAACATCTTCCAGTCGCCCCGCACAAGGGTCTGACCGTCATCAGTCTCCTGATCGTAGTTGATGTTCAGGCGAGGCAGTCCGACCTTTTCAGTCGATCCACCGCCCTGACCAGTAAGTTTCATCATATCCTCGACATTGTCACTCGACATTGCCGCTACGATATTGTCCAAGTCGTTATCCATCATATTTACTATTTCTGTCCCTAACATGATCTCGCGATCTCCTTTACGTTAGAATGGTTGTAGATTGATCTTACTAATCGACTACAGTCAAGTCAAGCCAATTATCGCCCATTTTTATCTCAATCTCGACAGGCATGTCGTATTCTATGCCGTACCGACGCATCGTCTCTTCAGGCAGCGATAGCATAGCCTCGCGCATCAGTCTGACAACAGTATCCTTTTCATCAGGATGACAGTCGATCACGATGGAGTCGTGTACTGTATTGCATATCACCGACTGCAGTTCGTTTGCCATGAATAGTTTGTCGAGCCGAACGAGAGCAGCGGGCAACAAGTCCGCAGTTGCGAACCCCTGCACAGGATAGTTGCATATGTTTGTGCGGTGTGTAGCTGTGCCGTACTTTGTCCACCGCGCATCGGGAAACGCATACTGCCTGCCAGACGGAAGGGTGATTACTCGCCGTTCAACGGCCTCTCGCTGCAGGTCTTCATGCCAGAGGGCTACACCACCATACTTCTCCTTGAAGGCTCTGTAGTAGCGTTGTTGGGCCTCTGTGCCCGTAGTGCCACCATAGAGAGGCTTGAAGGTGTGTGCCTTCGCTTCTTGACGAGAGCAGCCTATCACCCCTGCTGTGTAGTTGTGTACGTCTGTACCAGCCCTCACGTCAGCATAGGCTTGTTCGTCGTGGGCTAGAAATCCTGCCACTCTGAATTCGAGTTGCGAGTAGTCGCCCTCAATGATCTTGCCGTTCTCAAAGCGGCTCTCGACAACCTTGCGTATCTCGAAGGTATTACCACGTGGCATATTCTGAAAGTTCGGGTTACGAGACGAAAGGCGACCCGTCGCCGTAACACACTGCATAAATTCCGGATGTACAATTCCGTGGTCATCGACATTGTTTTTCATCCCCTCTACAAAGGTTCCCAAGTACATGCGAAGAGCGTTGTAGCGTACGTATGCTGATGCGAAGTCACGGGCCGGACCCGACAGTTCGAGTTCACGTTCAGCCAGTGTATCCTTGTCCGTCTTGAAGCCAGCAGCAGCCACGTCACGCACGTTGCGCGGCACCACCTTGAAGCCAGCCACCTGATTTGTCGGACGATAGACCACGCCCTTGCCCTCACAAGCCTTGCAGATACGTGGTGCCTTGCTTGGTGTGCCGTCTTTACGTACGAGGTGTACACGCCCGAAACCCAAGCATCCTGCACACTTCTCACCAATTGTTCTATATACGACATCGGTGTTGTTGCGTACAAACAGACGAAAGTCTTTCGGTGACATGCGAGTGCGTTGCTTGGGCTTCATCGTAGCACCACGACGCTCCATGCCCAAGTTGAATATGCTCGACCACGTTTTCTTGTCTTTTACCTTGCGTGAGTAGAGCAACATCGACCTGTCATCGGGACTGGTCAGGCTAATAGGTGTGTCACCCATAGCCTCACGTGCCATGTCGTTGAGGCGTAGTTCGAGTTCGTCGAATTCGTCCTGATACTGCTTCTCTATCTGGTCTAGGGTATCTAGGTTTATGCGTAGTCCGTTTCGTTCGATACGGGCCAGCGTGTCAGCCATCTCAAACGACAAGCGCAGTGTCGGTAGTAAGTCGTTCATTGTATAAGTCCTCGAATGTAGTGCCAAAGGCATCCAGTTGTTTGAGTGCGACCTGTTCGGTGCTTACGACATCAGCGATGCCATACTCGCGTACTATCTCCCACGGTATGTCATAAAACGTCTTACCCTCGTCCAAGTACGGCTGAACAAGGTCTTTCTCTTTTTGCACCGTGTCATACTTTTTTGCAAGAGCAGCAAGTCCAAGAGGCCATCGTCTCGCTTTTGATAGAACATACTCCGCAACCATAGTATCATAGATATCTCCGTTGTATACGAACCCGCAGTCACGTATCCACTGCAAGTCGAACTTGATGTTCTGTCCGATGAGTATGTCTGCGTGGTTCAGTGCCAGTTGAAACTTGCCGAACGCATCGGGTGTTGCCTGTTCCGTCGAGTGATAGTAGCAGTCATAGGTGACCGTACTGATCAACCACTTGTATCCTATCGCTACAAGCCTGTTGCCAAAGTAGGGCAGGGCAGTGGTGCCGCCACCTGTCTTATGCGTGTGAGTTGTCTCCACGTCAAATGTCAAGACGTTCATCAGTAGTACACCCCGCGCTGCACGTCAATCTGTGCGTTGATAGGGCCGTGCCATCCGTTGATCTTGTTCTTTGAGATACAGATGTGCCGCACAATGTTGTCAACGTCACTCGCTCCTGTCTTGCCGATGCCGATGATGATGTCGGCCTCACCAGCCTTGCCAGTCTTCGAGTTGTCCATCATGTTGTAGTCAATAAACTGACGGTCATGTCCATCATTCGACGCCTGACTGACAGCCCACACCAGCAGGTTGTTACGCTTGGCAATCTCACGTGCGTTGACATACACTTCCTTGAGCCGTTCGTCACCACGATTGTACTCGCCTGACACACGAAACTTGTCAAGCTGATCCATAAACATGATGTCAGGCTTGTTCAGCTTTGCATACGAGTCAGCCTCTTCTATGCCCATGCCGACAGCCTTCATAACTTTGAGGTACGGCATCACGTCGCGTTCGTATAGGGGTCTATACTTGGCACGGTTCTCCTCCAACTCACTGCGTGTGATGTTGAAAAACGACTGAACGAGACGAAGCTTGATACGTTCTGCCTTCTCCTCGTTTGCCCAGTAGATAACTTTATGTCCGGCCCGAACGTACGACGCAGCTAGGAAGCAGCAAAATGTCGTCTTGCCCACTTCCGGACGAGCGAAGATGATACCCAAGCTACCCCTGTCTAGGCCACTCACATGCTCACTGATCAGGCCGAACTCGAAAGGGAAGTCAGGCTCCCCCGTGTTTTCGTCGAGCAGTTCGTCGAGGCTGTCCGACACCTCTTCGTAGGTGGTGCGGTCAGACATGCGTCCATCCTCGACAGACTCGACCATAGACCGCAACTCACCGAAGTCCTCGCTTTCGCCTGTGAATATCTCAATGGCCTTCTCACCAATGATGCGGGCACGATCACGCAGCCAGAAGTTACGCACCATGTCGAGGTGCATGTCTGTGTTGTGTGGGTTGCCCTCGTCTAGGGTGGCGATCAGTTCCTGCGCCCGCTCTCGTGTCGAGTCTGGCATGGCAGGATTGCGGTCATTGAAGAGGACTGTCAGTTCGCCTACAGTGATGTCGCACTCGTAGGTGGTGTGCGTGTAGCTTATCACGTCGAATACGTCACGCATTTCTTTCGTGAACATGTCACGTGTTACTGTGTTGGATACTTTCGAGAAGAACTCGAAGTTCAGGCAGAAGCCAAGTATCTGTTTATCTATCGATGTAGGATCGTATGAAGTCATCCCGTTCGTCCCTTTGCATGTTTTTCAAATCGGTTCGAAGAACCATCAGTCGTGTCGGCACGTGCGTGTGCAGCGTACGTACCATACCTATAGCCTTGTCAGTGGCATCCTTGTCAAGTGCGATGAACACACGGTCATATTGTTTCAAAACGTCGATGTGTTCGGTAAGAAGATTAGTCCCCAAGAGGGCCACGCCCGTCGCATTGTTCGACACAGCACACGCACTGGCGCAGTCCTCTACGACAACAGCACAAGTATCAGTTCCACAAGCAAAAGGTCTTTTACTATCACCGTAACGATACCACTTAGGGCCTCTAGCATCAATCGATCTCCCTGCTGCATCTACAACTTTGTTACCGTCCTTGACAAGAAAGACAACACGATTACGCTTGAAGTCATAGCGAATGTCAGCCCTGCCCGACAGGTACGCATCGTACGCGTTGACACGCTTCACGTACAGTTCAGCATCTAAGTTACGGGAAAGACTGACAAATGTGTCAGGTATCTCGTAAGTGTTATTAGTACGGGAAGGAGCAGGCAGCAAAGCCTGCGAGTGACGCAGGGCACGGGTTGCGTGTTCCTTTGTCAGGGTGATGCCAGTGCGGCCTGACACATTGCAGTCAGCGTGGAAACAGTACCACATACGCTGCATGCCGTCGTCCGACACGCTGAATGTGTTCTTCTTACCTCAGACAGGACAGTCGGATCGGTATTTTGTCAGTGCAGGAAAGTCGAGTGTCTCAACGTATCCTGCTAACCAAGCTGGTGACTTCATCGTTGTGTTCCTTTTTGTCAAGAGACATGACACTGGAGTAATCGACATGACAAACATTGTCAACACAAAAAATCACTTGACCCCTGTTGACAAACCGGCTACACACAAAGAACAACACCCTATAGGGAATACCCTGTTATGAAAAAGGTTAATAGAATCAATCCTATAGCTAAACAGTTACGTAAGTTTGGTAAGCAAGTCATACCTGACAAACGTACTAGGGAAAAAGACAAACAAGCCAAGAAGGACATTCGTGATGGGAAGACCAGCGAAGATCGACGAGCCGACAAAGACCTATAGTCTGTTAATGTCAGTCAATCAATACGAAAGATTGTCAGCACATTCTGTAAGATTGCAGAAGACAAGCAGGGAACAAGTCGCTGTGTCTGACTTGATGCGTGAGGGCATCGACATATACTTGGACGCCTTAGACGAGGACAGTGATGAAGAACAACCTAAAGACTAAGCCCCTAGAGATAGGGATTGTCAACCGATGGCGGTGGGAAGTTGTCGCCCCAGTGTCGTCCGTACGCATTGGGGAGACAAGCCGCGAACTTGTCAAGAAGAAACAGGCTGTAGACTATCTGCGCCTTGTGACAATATTTGTCGGCAAAAACGAACAGGAGTGCAAACGATGGCTTGACAGGCATCGTCCTGTCTTGGTAAAACTGGGTATTCCTTACGAGGTTGGTAGTTCGTAGGGATCATTTCGTTGTTGTGTGTGTGGAGAGCGGGGCTGGATTTTTCTGGCCCCGTTCTTTTTTTGCTTGACGCCCATTGTTTTTACCAATATGGGTTATGTATCGCAACAAACCGGAAAGGTTACACACGATGGAAATCACAAACGAACAACGCGAAAACTTGCTCAAGGCATATAACGATTTGAGAAACACGCTGCAAACGATCTATGACTGCCATGATTTGTGGCTGTCTGATGTAGGTAAGCTGGAAGGATTGCAGTGCTACTTGCATCGCACTTTCAAGTTTGTTCCCAAAGAGGATGACGAGGGTCATAGTATGCACTATGCAGACTGGGTGCTGGCAGATATGGCGGAGCCGGAAGATGAATAGGTGGTATCAACTGATAATGGACAGCGGAAAAAATCCCCTGTCCAACATCCCCGACATGAACACACGGCACATGATCATGCAAGTCCTAGCTTGGATGTGGTGCATCATCTTTTCGTCGTGGATGGGATCGATCCTTGTATTCGGGATCAGTGCCCTCGTTCATGCACTCTTGTTGGCTGGCATCTTTATCACGCTGGCCGTATTCGAAACGGCAAAACGTAGGCCGCAGTATTTTGGTGGCTTGGGTAGAGGCAATGGTGGTGAGCATGAATGAGGAACTACCATTTGACCATAAGCCTAGCCTTGACCATTGGGCAAAGTGTATCGCCAACGATGACATAGCTACAGGTTATCACACTAATTGGCATCATGCCTATGAAAATGCGTGGCATTCACTGGATGCTGAATACAATTACGACTACGAATATCAATGGGGGTGAGCATGAGTAACTTTGTAGTGCGAGTAACGTCACACTTTTGTGGCAGGGCATTCAACGTAGACTTGGTGCGTTGGGATAAGGGCGGCAGTGGCATGAAAGTTTGTAAGGCTTTCAATGTATCCCGTGAAGAGGCAGACAAGGAAGCACTTCGTGTGGCTGAACTGTATGACGCGACGGTTGAAAGGTACAAGCATGATCAAACACTGGCATAAACTGAAACACTATTACCTGACACATGACGGCATAGAGATGGCTCTGTTTGCAGCGGTGTTGGGTTCGTTTGCTTGGATGGCCTATCACGTTGTTGTCGGTATTGTCGGGAGGTTTGGCTGATGGAGAACCACGTCGAACGCTGCCACTGCTGGGAGTGTGGCGGCTGGGGTAAGGTCGAGTATGAGGAGCCTAGACCTGATCCCATGTTAGGCGGTGAACTTGTCGGCAAGATAGGGCACTGCCACACATGTGACGGCACCGGAGAGAAGTACCGTGCCAAAGTCACACAGACCACAGTGATACGTGCATTTCTGACACAGGCAAAGAACGCACTAGAAGACATAGAACTTCTTGACACAGACCTAGACGCCATCTATGGCAAAATTGATGACGCTATTGGTGACATAGAACGCTACGAAAGAAAGGTAGGGACACGCGATGACAGAGGATGAAGAGATCACCCACGACTGGTTTTTATCAGATAAAACATGGGAAGAATATTACGAAGGAGACGACGATGGGTAAAGTAAGCGACTGGCTAATCGAAATGGAAGAGGACGCATCCTACATGACGCGACAGGAATTCATGGATAAGCACGGCGAAACTGTGGCTGAAGTGTACGACGAACTCCAACTCAAGTGGCAATTCGACCACGCCGAACCACCGGAGCCAGACCTTGAATAATGTCAACAGGAATTTTGTCAGCCCTAATTTTGTCAGTCGTAATTTTGTCAGCGACAATCACACAACCCTGTCTCCTGACTACAAGTGCGACAAGTGTGGCCAGCCCGCCATGACGAACGAGGGCGGGGCGTTGCGTTGTCCGTCCTGCTGGCTGCACGAAAAGGGACAACAAATAAAAAAGCTTGACCATGCCGGATATCGTCCGTAGGTTTGTCACATCGTTTTCTAACGAAGGGACACAACACAATGAAAAAACGAATACACATAAACCAGCACGTTATCCGCGCCAACAAAAAGAACGGCACGAACAAGCCTGCCATCACTGTCAAGACACATAAGGCAAACACATATGCCCACCGTGTAGAGATTGAAGGCCCGTCGTCTGTCATTTACTCACCGGACAAGCCGCTTTCATGTGGTGCGCGGGTTTGGGTTGAGACTGACAACACAGTTATGATTTACACTGGCGACAGCATTAAGGTAGTGGCATGACAAAACAGACAACACTGGTTGATCACGAACGCATGATCGCAAACATCGTTGCATGTTACAAGACGGCAGACGATGACCAGCGGGCGGGCGGTATGGCTTGGTATTCAAAGGCACAGTGTGCGGCATATGATATCGCGGCCAAGTATGACATCGCTGTTTACTTGGTGGTGGCTGTCATTGCTGCGCTTTCTCCGAATAACAAGTGGGCGCGTAATCTTGTCAACGCCGACGCTTTGATCGGTGCTTTTCTGCGGGGCGACGGGATCGATTCCGTGAAAGTTTCGACCTATCACAAGATGAAACAGAAGGCTTGGGATATCTTGGCAGCGCGTCCGGACTACGACACGGCAAAAGCTATGCTGAAGGGACAAAAGATAACGTCCTTTTTCTGTGACATCATGGGCGAATTCAATGTCACGATTGATGGTCACGCTCGCAACATTGCCTACGCTGAAAAGGTAGGCTTGACCGATGACAGAACGAACATCGGTAAGCTTGAATATCGCGCGCTTCAATCCGCTTACGAAGAGGCAGCGCGGCAGCTTGGCCTGATGCCGTACCAACTACAGGCTATCACTTGGCGCGTCTGGCGGGATCGTTGGGGCATCAAATAATGTCAGCGCATTGCTTGATAGTTTGGGGATCAATTAAAGGTTTCTTGTTCGTCCGTTCGGGGGCGGGGCAAGACTGGCGGATTGATCGGGCGGGCGGCGAGTCGATGGGGCCAGCCCGCCAGCTTCCGGATCGGGCAAAAAATTGTTTGTCTTCTGCAAACTTTATGCCATCATTAATCTGTCGGTGCTTTTACCGGCAAAACACAACACCAAGGAAAGGGGCACACCATGCCTTTAGATTTGATACCGATTGAAGACCAAGCCGCCAGCCGTTCGAAGGCACAGGGTGACAATATATGGGTGACGCATAAGCGCGTTGACGATGTGAGCCTATACGAAAAATTCGGGCAGATTCGGCGGGTGCCGATCGAAGCGCAGACAACCTATACTCACCACGATGTTGAGTTTGTCGAGCCGCGTCCGCTCGACGGGTTTCACGCATTGCAGAACAAGGCTACGGGGGGGCTGCTCAACGTCCGGCCTGTCGGTAAATCCTACGCTTTGATTCCACACGACACGCTGTTCAAGGCACAAGCCGACCTACTGGCAGCTTCTGACTTGCCGCTTGATAATGTGGAAGTAGTGGACCGCATCTATGAAGAGGGGGCACGGGTTCACCGGACTATCTACTTTCACGACCTACAGTCCCGCTCTAAGACGTTGGCCGGTGATGATGATGTTGTCCGCTGCCGGATGGACATGTTTAACAGCGTTGATATGTCTTGG
>VMHT01134115.1_pt1 | contig 15024 bp, 9 predicted proteins | sample 4693611 | NCBI WGS metagenome assembly VMHT01 (sample SAMN12280063, study PRJNA550983) | marine metagenome | isolation source: seawater sampled from same location over 5 years 0.02-0.2 micron viral filtrate | place: USA: collected off the coast of southern California halfway between the port... ... | reverse complement strand
AGGCCTTGGACATATCATGGAAAACAATATACAAAAACTGGCTGACAGAAAAGCTAGGGGTACTCTGTCTGGCTCTGGTGACAATCGTTAAGTATACTATAGGTGGTGCTATATGCCTGTGGTTAATATACATCGTAGGCATGGCACTGACTAATACTATATGTGATTGCACTAGAGACTTTGACGGCTGGTGGAAGTTAGAATATTGGACACAAAAAGAGGGGGCTTAGTTGCCCCCTTTTACTTACCTTTTTGCCATCAACCCGCCACGATTTAATTTCTGTGTCAGTAAAAACATAGCACGTTTAGCATCATTATATGTTGTAGGAAAGATACCTTTCATTGATGGTCTAGCAGTACGATCTGCAAGTCCAAGGGCTTTCATTCTTTCATATCTTTTTAGTTTATCCTGATACTTAACACTAGCATTTATTCCACTTAAAAATTCTCTATCTCCTAATTCGGCTACAGGTGATCTAGAAGGAAAAGCAATATCCATAGTTCCTGCAGTTGTTCCTAGTTTTCTAATGTTACGTATATTTTCTAACACTGAAACTATAGCTTTCATAGTTTCTTTTTTCTCTGACCCTTCAGGTAAATTAAAAGCTAACATTTCTAAGTTACTTCTATCCTTTGCTGCTTCCGTTAGAAACGTATCGTAGGTTCCTCGCGCACCATACTGTTCAGTATACTGCCCAAGAGACTGCATGTCTTTAAAATACTGTCGCACTAAAGAGTATTGTTTTGCTGGACTTAAATCTTCAAACATTTTTCCATCAGAAAATTTTGTAAACTCATCTCCTATTTCACTGGTCATTTCTGTTGCAGCTTTACCCTGAATAAAATCGCCAGTATATCTAACAGTGTTGGCAAGTTTTTGACCCTCTCTCACTCTATCTTTTAGGGGTAGCTTACCAATATTTTTACGTCTGTTTGTATTTCCTACTGAATAAAAGTCTCTTACTCTATCATCCAATACATCTGACAATCTTTCAACGTCTAATTGTTCTGGGTTCTTAGAAGCTATCTCTGCTTCTAGGTGTATACTTTTAGGTATGCTAATACCTATAGCATCCTCTAGTTGTTTTCTTTCTCTTTCATTTAGTGTTTCTAAATTTTGTCGCGTAAGTACATCACTTAATCGCGCCTCACCAGTTTCAATTCTGTCATAATCTGCTGGATTTAAATTACGCACCATAGACTTAGGTAGTCTGCTTACCATAATATTGTCTAGTCTTCTGTCACCAAATACTTCCTTCAATGATACGAGTGGATCACGAGATAAAGATATAGCTTTTTCTTTTAACTCTGCATGTCTGCCTGACGCATCAGCACTTGTCATGCCTTCTGCACCTGTAAAACCTCCCATGTCTTCATCACGATAGGGTTGGAACGTGCCTTCTTCTGCTAGTTGATCTGCTCTAGACGTAGCCCTTTCTGCCATATCCCCCGGACTTGTGTAGAACGTGTCTGTTTTACTACGTGACATAGACTCTTGATCATCTAATATTCTTGTAAGGTCTTTTAAACTAATTTTATTATCATCAGAAATTTCAACAGTCATTTCATTTGTTTGTTTGCCATCCTCATCAATGAATTTAATCCTTTGATAGTTTTGTGTTCTAGCTGGTCTAGTAGATGTGGCAGTTGCATCAAATGTTTTAGTATATTTCTCTCCTGCCATGATAGCTTCACTGCCTACATATTTTTTCCCACCCTTCATAAAAACAACCGGAGTTTGAATTGGGTTCTCTTGACGAATATAATTAAACAAGTCATCAGCATCTACTAAGTCTTTATCTGGCCCCTTACCTAATAGTTCACTTACTTTTTTAAGCTGCTCATTACGTATAGATTCTCTATTTTCTTTTAAGTCATTTATAATTTGATTGTTTTCTTTTAGTTTTACATTTGTGTCACCCAAGGTCGGCGCACCGTGATACACTCTAGGTGTAGGACGTAAACTTTCTTGTATGTATTGTCTACGTTCACTTGAGGGTAGTCCTTTAGAAATTCTAATTAGTCTTTGTTTTCTTTCACTGTCCATGCTGGCAGGATCAGCCCTAAATGCAACACGTGTTTGTTCTACAACATCACCTGCAGTTTCCTTAACACCTTCCTTGATAGCACGTTGCCCTAAGTCTGTGGCTATCTTAGCACCCGGCACGAAACCTGCTGCTGTAAGTATACCAAACCCTGCACCAAGCCCCATCTTCTTAATGCTGCCTTCGTCATACCCTTCCTCAAGAAGTTGATATGCAAACTGTGCATCCTCTGGTAATTCAGTCAGGGCTTTGGCTGTACCTACAAAGGGAGTTACATCAGCAACCAAACCTAGAGCAGTCTTAGCGTCCTCTACTGTGTAGTCAACACGCTCATCAAACTCAACCCCAAACATATCTGCAACCTGTTCAGGTGCTATGTCTTTTAATTTGTCAGAACCATACATCATCTCTGATAGAGAAATGTCTACGTCATCCAGTTCTAAATTTTGATAAAAGTTACTGCTCACTACAATGTTTTTCCTAAACTAACTCCCCATTGCAATACATTAATGTAATTGCCACCTGCATCTACTATTGTTTCACGAAAAACATCTTCTATTTTTTTGTCTTTAAACATAGGATCATCTCCATAAGTTTCTTTAAAAATTTCATTAACTTGTGCCTGTTGATTTTTGTCTAAATCATTCCATGCTTGCATAGTTGTTACACTATATGGCATTCCCCTACGATTAGCTTCCATATCAAGTCTAGTTTTAGCTACATTTAATGCATCAGTTTTAGTTGTACCTGCTAAATCATACAATCTTCCTCTTTGTCTAGCGGGGCCAAGTGTTTTATATTCAGGACTATTTATTAAAAGAGTTAGTGCTTTTTCTAAATTATATGAATTTTTACGGTTGCTAGATAATTCTTGTCGTGTGTAAAAATCCACACGATCATTGCTCGGTCTTTTGTATAAATCACTATACATAATACCAAGTCTAGCCATTTCTTTTTGCAACTTATTTTTTCGCATAGTAGTAAAACCAAACAATTGTTTTTCAACTGGATGAATTGATTTGAGAGGACCAGTTTGGAAGGGAGACACAGCAGGTTCATCATAGTCTCTGCTAGAAATAGTATTATTAGACCATGTAGCTAGAGGAAAATCAGGAAGATTACGTGTGCCTACTTTATATAAGTAATCAAAGTACGATTCTTCTTCTCCTGTATTTGTGGCAGGAATAAGGCGAGAGTCAGGATCATATTGACCATATACATCTTTTACTATACCAGCAGGTATGGTGTATCTACCTAGTACATTTCCTACTATTTCTAATATATCTTTTTCACCGCCAAAAAGATCGTCATTAATTATAGTATCTAGAAGTTGAAGACCCGCACCTGTTCTAAAGGTAGAACCAATAGTAGCTTCTGCCCAAGCCTTACTATAGTATTTTATATAGTTTTCAGGACTAGTTCCTCTATGAGCGCGATATATCATATCGGCTACTACCATGAATGGTGCTAAAGGACCGTAGATAGCTTTACCATTTATGTAATAGTCCTCACTCTTTTTAATTTCAAACCACTCTGCATCATCTCCTTGTTTAATTCTCCAAGCATAAGCAGTTCCAAGTAAAGTTAAACCTGCCAGTTGTTTTGGTAAGGCTTCTCTAAAGGCTTCTTTACCTTTAAATGCGGGTATGATTGCACCTATGATGGGCATATGATCGTGTTGAAATTTTAATTGATTAGCTACAAATCTAGGGAAGGGCATAAATGCTGATACAAGAAATGGAACTTGTCGTTGTAAGTTAATAGCACCTCTAGCTACTTTTGACCCTATATTTGTTCCCCTAAAACCAGATTGATATGTAAATTCATAAGCATCTTTAATAGCTGCTTCTCTTATATCATCTGGTATATTACCAAACCTTCCATCTGCAATTACGCTATTAAAATCTATTCCTTTGTCTGCTAATCTTCGTTTTAAAGAAGCTGCTAGTATACCAGTTTTAAAAAAATTATCAGATTCAGTATTTAATATATTTATTTTTCTACCTGCCCAAGTCATAGGAGTTTCTTTTCCTACTACAGAAGCTAAGTCAGCCTGTTCTCTAAACAAAACTTCTGCTTCATTTGGAAAATTCTTTTTAAATAGTTGCCTTACCATTCTAGCTTCAGCTTGATTAAATAAATATTTAGTTGTATCTAATGAGCCACTAAATATACTTTTGCTTGCTTGCACACTTCTACCACCATACTTATTAAATAGTGCGTTTAGTATTTTAGGATTGGCCTCTGCCTGACGCATTATATCAGTAGCTTGTTCTACTCCATACTCTATTATCATTTTTCTTTGAATATATCTTTTTTGTTCTAAGGGTGTTGTCTTTAAAAGAAATTCTCCAGTTTTAGGCAAAATAGGAGATAGATTATTTCCTACTTTTTCTATTGCATTATCCATAACTCTTGTAGTGGCATCAATAGCTGTGCGAAATACACCACCCTGATTGTTACGCATAGTTGTAGCAGGTTGAGCAGTCATAAAACTGATACCCATTCTATCAAGGTCTTGTGAACTTTTATATAAGTTGTCTAATGCTTTTTTAACTCTAGTTTTATCCTGTACAGCAGATAAATTTAAAGCATCTTCTCTACTTATGGCTGAAACACCTACCTGATTTAACTCGTCCATGTTTCTTAACATGTTATCTACTTCTAATTCTTCTGGTGACATTAATCTCCTTGGTTTAAATGCATCAAATACTTTTCTTATTTGTCCAGACTGTTGCAATTTTCTACCTGCTTCAGACATTTCGGCAGCATACACATAAGAAAACTGATCTAACGTAATGTTGTGTTCGTCCATAATAGCAGAGACACTAGCTATCTCATCTATATCTCCTTTTCTCATCATTATAGAAACAGCTTCAGCAATAGGTTGACCTTCTTCTACATTAAGTTTTTTTATTACTCGTATAGCAGCAGCCATAATATTTTCAGTTACTTCTGAACCTAGTGCTGCCTCCATAGTTTCTCCCGGCATCATATCTTTTTTAAGTCTTCTGCCAGCAGCTACCATATTAGGATCAATTGCATTTATTTTTTCTTTTATTTTTTTAACTTCTTCAGGGTCTGCTTTTTTTAATGTATTTTTTGAACTCTCACTAGCCTCTTTTGCACGTGCTGTTTCTGCCAACTCAGACTTAGCTAACAGTTCATCTGCGGCACGTTGTCTTGCTTCACGATTAAATATTTCAGGTTTTATTTTACTCGACACTTTTTTTAAACCCACAGTATCAGCAGCTTTTCTTACTGCATCTGCTACAGGTTTAGTGCCTAAAAGTTGCAGACCACCTGTAAGCAGACCTGCACCCAAAGCATTGCCTACCCCTGTAACAGCAGTTCTAACTCCTGTAAACTCATCCTGTGCGCCTGTAGTTACACGAGTAGCTTCACCTAGTCCACCCTGTACAAGACCTATTGAACCCTCTGCAATAGCAGCACGTCCAACAGCACTGCTTGCAGCAGCTTTAGCAGCAGCCTTGCTTAGTAGCTGACGAACACCTAACTTAGCCACCTGTGTAGCAGCTACACCAGCAGCCTTACCTGTCATACCCGATGCTAGTCCTATATATGTTGATGGCGCACGTGCTATACTTTCTGCATAGTCACCCACCATCTTCCATGACATATTAGTATCTACTTTATCATATGCATCAATAAGACGTGCAAAGTTTTGTTTACCCTCAATAGAAGCATTTTGTGCATACTCTAAGTCACGTAGAGTTGTAACTTCGTTTGTATCATGGAAGCGCATGTGTTCCATAAAACGATCATAGACTTCTTCAGGCGCAATGATACCCTCTACACCTTCACGCTCATTCAAAAACATATAAGCATCAGCCAAAAATTCTGGGTCTGATGCCAATGTTTCTTCATCTAAGTCTTGTATCTGATTATATGCCTTGAGCATATCCTCTCCTATTATTCGTTTAACTCTTTACGAATACCAGCCATAGCACCGTCAACAGCCCGTTTAATATTTTTATCACTATACCTACCAGTTTTTCTATATGCTTCCATTAGTAATTTTTCTGCTGCTAGTTGTAATGCCATTCCGTCTGGAGTAGTTAGATCAACTCCTTTTAGTTTAGCTACGAGTTGATCTCTTAGTTGAGGTGGCTCCAAATTTTTTAAAGTATCTAACTCGGATATACTTGTATTTCCTTCACCGAGAGGTGGTATTTTTCTATACGTTGCCGCCTGTTGACTTATAAATGCATTAACTTTAATTAAAGCATCTTCGCTAGTAGTATCACCTCTAGACATAATTTCCGAATATAGTCTATTTGCTTCAGCAGCAATACGTTCAGCTTCTACTGTAGTAGCTGCTTTCATACCGGGAGTTTGCACAATACCTTCTACAATACTTACATTTTTTCCTCCAAGTTTTTGAGCCGCTGATTTTTCAAAACGATTTAACAAACTTGGTCTAAGTCCTTCTCCTGCAGGGTCAGCTAGACTAACAGTGCCTGTACGTAGAGGTGCATCATAAGTAATATCACCAGCAGCCAACCCACGTAACTCATCAATGTTAACACCAGTAGATTCAGCAAAAGCCTGAAACTTACGCTCTCTAAGTCCACTCATACTTCCACCAAATGCTTCAGTTAAAGTAGCAGGTTTACCTGTTACATCTTCTATAGCATCACTTGTGGACATACCACGATTTACCTTACCCTGAACATTTTCCAAAATCTTATCTATTGTAAGACCTGTATCTTCATATGTTCCAGATATAGTTACAATGTCACCATGTGGTATTTGATACTTATTGCCATACTGCGCTCTTTGTTTGTCAAGAAAATTTAATACTTCTGTGCCTTTGCCCTCACCCATAATAACAGCAATCTGTTCAGTGGTAAACTTCTGTCGTTCTAAGTCTTTTGCAATTTTGCGATTGTCAATTTTAATTTGATTTCTTTCTGTTGCTTTAGGAAGACCAAGTGTTGTAAGAATTTTAAGTTCATCTGCTACTGTGGACATAGCATCTTCACGCTCTTCTCTAAAAATTTCAGAGCCTCGTTTTGCTGCACCACCTGCAAATGCCAATCTCATACCTGATAACATAACTTTATTTCCTCGCCATTAAGCCAGTGGGTTTTTCCTCTGGCATTTCTTCTGGTTCCTCAACAGGAGGTTCTTTAGTAACCATACCTTTAGGTTGTTCCTTAATATCTTTTAGTGTGAGAGCAAGAGAAGAACGAGTAGGAATATCTGGATCAGACTCTTCACCCTCTACTTTGTGCTTTACACCTGCCTTAGTAGCAATCTGACTAACTAATTCAGTTAAGGCTGGTGCTATAATAACGCCTACGTCAACACTATGTACACCCTCCATAACCCCTGTAAGCTGCACAGTATCTACAAGAGTGTCTACAGGTATACCTAGTTCTAGTAAGTCTAGCATTTGATTTACCTGACGTTCACCTGTCATACGTTCTACATAATATGCTAGTGCTTTTTCTGGAGTAGTTATAGCTGCAGGTTGTTGCCACGGCCTGTCACCCAATGGTGCAGTTAAACCTTGACCCGGAATGGGTGCGTCAAGCATAGGTGCTGGTGCGTTTTTATCACGCATTATCAAATTCCTTTTTAATACGTTGCTTTAGCATGGAAGCAATATCCATTGCATCATCTATTCTACCAGCATCTGGCTTATTTAGCAAGCCTTTTGGTATTATGGGTGCAGGTTTAAATTTAATTCTTGCTTCACGATGCCGCACTGTTTGATTAGCTATTCTTGTTGCGTTAGTGTATGCCATTTATTACATCCCCGGAAATCCACCAGTTATACCAAATTTAACTAAGTCTATTGCAAAGCCACCTAACCCTGCTGCTGCTTCATAGTCACCCTTAATTTTTGCTGCATCTATATCTCCATCAGCATTAATGGTGGCGACAGCAATATTCATTTGCCTGTCTTGTTCATTCTCTGCTGTGGTCCATGCCCACTCCATTGTATCAGAGTAGTATCCCCACAAATTATTGTATGCTGCATCAGACATACCTAGTATGGCCTGTGCATTTATTTCATTAGCACGATTAATTGCAGCCGTATCTGCTGTAGCTATCTGTCTACGCCACTGTGCATTTGACTGTGCCAAAACGGTTTGGTTTTGTGCATTAAACTGATCACGTTGATTGTTCATCTCTGCATTAAAACGATTAACTGTATTAGCCTGACCTGCATTAAACTGTGCCTGTGCATTCGATTGTGTAGCATTAAACTGGCTAGTTTGATTAGCAAGATTAGAAAAGAATTGATCTACTTGATTTTGACTAGTAGCATTAAACTGTGCAGCAGCATTAGTTGCAGCCTGATCTGTAAACATAGACTGTGTACGTTGCTGCGCTTTAAATAATTCTGTCTGCTGTTGATTAGACAAATTAGCCATGTCCATCTGCAGGAACGACTGTGCATTATTTACTGCAGCCTGTTGCCTGTTATTAAGATTAGATGCATCCATCTGTGCTAGTGCTGATGCTTCTGCCATTGTCATAGCTTGTCTGTTAGACAAGTTGTTTAGGTTCATTGTATTAGTAGCACGAGAGTTTTCTAGCTGTACCTGTTGCTCTGCAGTAAAGTTCATATTGGCAATGTCAGAGATACGTGATGCATTCTGTACTCTTGCTTGGAACGCTTGGTCAAACTCTTGACCCATAAATGTAGCACGTTGTTGTGCAGCAAGCATGGCACGTGCCTGTCTATTTGACAAGTTCTGTGCCTCAAACTGTGCCTGTACTTGTGCATCTGCAGAGGCAATAGGTAGTGCAGACTCCATAGCTGCCTGAACCATAGCCTGACCAGCGATAGAAGACGCACCAAGCCCCCTCTGTGCCATCTGTGCCTGTACCCCCCGCAATGCACCTGCAGCCCATGCAGGAGGATTAGAGGCGTCAAAGTTAGCAGTTAGCTGTGCAAGCTGTCCTTGCACTGTAGCCTGTGTAGAAGGACTTGCTGTCGCTGCTTGTACCTGTTCAGTAAATGTGGCAGCAGTCTGTGCATCAGCAGCAGCACCCGATATCAATTCACCTGCTTGAATATTACGTTGTACAGGGTTATTAATAAGTGTAGCATTACCCTGTGCTTCAGTTAAACTACCCACAGAAGAAGCTATTTGCTGTGCCGCCGTTACCTGTGAGCGAGGATCAGTAGGATTAATTACTGCTGCTTGCACTGTGCTAAGAGCCTGTTCAATTGCAGGTGCAGCCGTAGCAGCATTCATAGTGTTAGCTGCTTTTTCTGCTTCTGGAGCAGACTGTGCTGTTGTAGCCATTGCAGTAGGCACATTAACTTGACCAGTTACCTGACCAGTTGTGGGTGATATATACTGTGCTGCTTCTGATGGTGTTACTGCAGCAGTAGTTACACCGCCTGTAGGCAGTGCAGGTTGATACATCCGTCTTAGTGATTCTTGACCAATGCCTGTAGCACCGGGAGCCGCAGTACCCGGTACACCTTCAGGTGGTTTAGGTGAATCAGGCATTGTAGGATTTGGCATTACAGGTGTAGAACCCCCAGCTTGCATCTTCACAACACCACCCTTTGCCATCTCCATAGCAGCGTTAGTAAACTGTTTCATACGTGCCTGACGTGCAGGGTCTTGTTCAATAAAGTCTTGGAACTGGCCCATGTCACCCGTGTAGCCCATTGACTGTGCAATCTTGTTCATCGCTGTAGGTTTAAATGCTCTAAAGACTGCCATATTAATTCATTCCCATAAATACTGTAACTACCATTGCAACTACCATAATCGTGCTGCCCATTATCATTGCTTCTAAACGCCACATACGTTTGTCTAAACCCTCTAACTTCTCCTGCACAGAGGCATACCTGATAGCGCACTCTTTTTCGTGTGCTTCAAGTTCCATCTGTGTTTTAATTGCAGGTTCCATTTTTAATTTCATCAGCCTGCTTCTAACGCAGTGATACGGGCTTCTAATTCTTGTATAGTCTTAACGAGCAATGGCACGAGTTTAGACTGGTCAATCCCTTGCATCACAGGCTCTGCGTGATTAGCCGTCCATGTACTGTCGGATGGGTAAAGAGCAGCCACAGCGTTACCCGCTGCGTCTGTTGTTGCTAGTTTGCCAGCAGTCCAGTCATCTTTCGTTACATTCTCAAAAAGCAATGTGCCACTAGCTGACAGGATAGAGTTGCTTACGGATTTAGTTGCATCCTTTGTACCGTTAATTGCTTCTGGAACAATGCTACTAACTTCATGGGCTATAAATCCATCAACCAGCGTATTTGTTTCATCAACAATAAAATTAAATCGGGCTGGTTTTAGTTGTTTTAAACGGGTGGTTGCATCCCAAGTGTAATCTACGTTTTCTTTTAGTCGGTAGTCTGATGATGTGTTAAACGCTGTGGCAGATGAGTTTACGCTGATGCTGCCTACCTCAGTTCCATTTTTTAAACAAGATATAAGGGTTCCATCTGACCCGTTCCTGTTGAGAGAACTTTGAGTGTTATTTGTTCGTGAACCGCCTAAATGTCCACTATTATCTAAGTGAAACCCATCAACACTTACACCGTCACTGGTTTTAGCAATAAAAAGATCACCTGACGAGTCAAATCTGGCTCTTTCTGTTCCTGATTGATTATCGGCAGTAGCGGTAGTTACTTGTTGAATTACCAAAGCACCAGCGTTGTCCGTAGTAATTACATTACCAGCAATGCCTCTAGTTTGAAATGTATTGGCGTTAGTTCCAGCCTCTGCATGTAGAGCAATAAACGGCGCACCCCCGCTAGAAAATGCTCCAAGCACACTTCTGTATCCTGATGCGTTGGTATGACCCCACTCAATGTTATTTCCGTTTTTGGATGTAGTTAAAAAGGCGTCTGATACAGGGGCAGTACCACCTATCTGAACCCTATTATTCCCAGCATCAACAAATAACATGCTGCTATTTCCGTCAGACTCAACACGGAAGTCTATGTCTGCAGAACCATCGTTTATAACAACCTCTGAGCTTCTTATTTTTACACCACTAGTTTGCGTTCCATCTTTCATTACATCAAGCGTTAACAGGCCATCTTCACTACCGTCTGTAACATCTAAAGATTGAGTTGCAATTCTTGCATACTCAACAATTTCATCAGCATCGTTTTCAGCGTTAAATAAAATAAAGCCCGTGGAGTCAGAATCTGCTGGACTTGATGAGTTTCTATAGAAATCTAGTACAGGGCCTTTGTTAGCATCTGCATCTGTAGATTTAAGAGTAAGTTGAGTAGTGTTGTCGGCAGTGGTGATTGTGCAGCCGTCAGACGATGTGATTGCTCCGTCTACTTGCAACGTAGAAGCCATGTCCACCGCACCATCAATGTCCACAACATCAAGGTTAGTGGTGCCGTCTACGTCAATGTCTCCGCTGATATCCAGTGATGCAAATGTTCCAACTCCAGTTGTGGTGATATTGCTAGAACCGTTGTTTATTGCGCCAAATCCGCTGGTGATGCTGCCACTGTTTAACGCACCTGTTGTAACAATGTTAGAACTTCCTGCGGCTGGTGCTGCTGCTATATCAGACAACACTTCTGATGCGGAACGTCCTTCAATGGATGTACCATCAATACGTAGAAAGTCATTGTCGGCAGCACCGCTGGTAAACACAGGCAGGTTGCCATTAGATATACCAGTAGACAGAGTAGCCACTGTAGTAATCGCTGTGCCATTTAATGTCATGGCGTCAGCTTCCAGAGTGCCATCAATGTCAGCATTACCAGATACATCTAATGACCCAGCATCAAGTTCGCCTGTAAGCGTAATATTACGGAAGCTGGCTACATCTTTGTTAGCATCTGCTGTGACTACTTTACTTGCAACCACTGTACCTACAGCAGCACCCGTGTCACTGTAATTAAGTTCTGTTGCTGTTGCAGTAACACCGTCTAAAATGTTTAGTTCAGCCGCTGTTGACGTGACGTTAGTGCCGCCAATGTCAAGCGTAGTCATTGACACTTCACCAGCTACAGTGAGTACGCCATCTGCTACCGTCATTAAATCCGTGTCGTCCGTGTGACCAATAGTAGTGCCGTTGATAACAACGTCATCAATGTCCAGTGATCCACCAGTAATTAGGCCCGTGGTTGTGATTGTTGATGATCCTGTATCAATAGTGCCAAACCCGCTGGTAATAGAACCAGAGTTTAGTGCGCCCACAGTGGTAATATTGGAAGTTGTATCAAGTGCGCTTTCAAAGAATGTTTCAAAATCAGACAGTGCAACTTGCTTCATAGTTCCAGCATCGTTAACAATCAGCCTGTCAGCAGCAGCAAGTGTAGTTGATGTAGCTGTCGTGCCACCATCTATTAAGTTTAATTCTGCGGTGGTAGCAGTAACACCATCCATAATGTTGAGTTCAGATGCAGTAGCTGTCACCCCATCAAGAATGTTAAGTTCTGCAGCAGTGGATGTAACATTAGTGCCGCCAATGTCTAGTGTAGTAACAGATATTTCACCTGCTACCGTTACTAAACCACTAGCAACTGTAATCAAATCGGTATCGTCTGTGTGACCTATTGTTGTTCCATTAATAACTACATCGTCAATATCCAGAGAACCACCTGTAATTAGTCCTGTAGTGGTAATAGTAGACGAGCCTGTATCAATCGTACCAAAGCCAGATGTAATAGAACCAGAATTAAGTGCGCCAACTGTTGTGGCAGCAGTCGTAACAAGATTAGGCATTGCCGTAATTTCGTCATCAAAATAGGCAGCTAAGTCAGTGACCGCCACCTGTTTCATAGTTCCTGCATCGTTGAATACAACACGGTCTGCGTCAGCTACCGTAGTAGACGTAGCAGATGTGTCGCCATCTATGATGTTTAATTCTGTTGTGGTGACTGTTGCACCATCAAGTATTTCTAGTTCAGCCTCAGAGATACCCGCACTACCGATTGTCAGTGTGCCAGATATATCCACGTTACCATTAATGTCAATAGTGGTGGCAGCTATCTGTATTTCAGAATCAGCTACAAGATCAAGCTGTCCATCTGTGCTTGAGTTAATGTAGATGGCTGTGTCACGGAACTGTAGTTTTTCTGTGCTGGCTACAAGTATGTCATCCGAAAACTCAAAGTAGTCTTCGTCTTCCATCCATTTTAGTTCACCATCATTAGTCTCGCCATCAAAGGTAATGGTAATATCAGTACCAGAAGTGCCAGCACCGAATGTTAATCCATTACCAAGTAGTTTAGTAATAGGTCCACCTTCGGCTGCAGTGCCATCATGTGTGTGACCTGTGCTGGCAGCAAACGCTGCAAGAAGCTGATTAAATTCATTGTTGGTGTGTGCGGCAGTGATAACATCTCCGTCAGTGTAGGAGGACTGCCTAGTATAAGTATCACCCATTTATCTTCTCTCTCCTAGCTGATATTCTAACTGAAAACCTTTTAACGAATAGGGTGCTGTCTCTGCACTATCTTCTACTCGTAATGCTACTGCAAATCCTGATCCCTCTACGGACTGCCTTACTAGCGGTTGTGATGCACCACCATAAATGGGTGTGCCATAAACAGATGTTCCATACAAAGCAACTACATCTTCAGAGTCTAATGGATATGCAGCAGGTCTTGATGAGTCTGCTGCTTCATAGTCATATCTAAGAATTAAGTTAGAACTAATAGCTGCTTCAGGTTTATAGTTAATAATAACCCGTTGCATGGTTTTGCGAATACCCGGATCATTCATTGTTATATCAGGGCTTCTATATCTACCAAATATTACAGTGCCATCAAAGGTATTGCCAGATTCTTGTCTGTAAACATATCCTGTTGAGTATGCACCGTGCAAAACAATTACATCACCTTCTGATACAAAACTATCTGTAGAGGCTGGACGCATTCCCTGCAGTTCAGAAAACTCAAACTTTTGTCCTTTTAGTACACATATGATACCCTTACTAAGATTTTCTGCAACACTTGATTTTGTAAAAAATATTCTATACTGTGTTTTATTAGGTATAACAGTAGATACAAATTCTGACGCACTACTTATATTATCGTTAAATATAGACTGCACGTTAGCACTTATAGTGCCAAGTTCCACGTCACCAATCCTTGCTGTACCTGCAATTGTTCGCAACCCATCAGGGCCAAGAAAGATAAGATCACCAGCAAATTCTTGAATGGTGTTACCATTTATACAACCAATGTCACGTGTGACGGGAGTTATAACAAAATTAGAACTTGATGTACCACTTAGTTTAAATATACGAGTTTCACAGAAAATAAATAAATCTTCACGGAAAACTTTAAGTCCTGTTATAGTGTCGTCTACATTAATAGTGCCAGCACCAGAACCGCTGCTAAAAGCATCTTCATCTGCTGGCTGACTAAATACTACAGTCTGTGGTATTGTAGATTTACCAGCATAAAACATGTGGTTTTTAAACGCTGCTACAAACTTAGCACCAGCTACATCGCTTTCACTTACGTCTGTTGCAGATAGTGAACTGTTAAATACAGTAGGTGCGTTTGCGCCGTCAACCACAACTATTTTATCTGTACCGTCAAAATTAAATCGTTCAAAGTTGTATATACCTGCGCTTGTTCTGCCACTGTCAATAGACGACCAACTTGATCCACCGGGGTCTGCGCTAAATATAGATGTACCTCTGGCTGCTATTACCTTGCTACCAAATGTAGCCACCATAAGAACTTTTTCTGAAGCAGATGCAGTTTGTGGAACTACAGCAGAAACGTACTTAGAAAATCCGCTAATTCTTCTATATCCACCCTCAATGTCAGGCTCAAAGTTACGTAGTTCTAATGCCTCACCCGGTTGCATCATAAAAGTAGAGCGATTTAGTATTAAACCGCCCTCACAGTTAAATGCGGTAGGTTGTACTGCTGACATTAGTTAGCCCTTACGTTGCTAGAACTTCTTGAATTGCCTGTGTAGGGTATGTAGGTTGATCTGACATACTCAAATTTATTTACTAGAAGTGTCTGCATATTTTT
>VMHT01132485.1_pt1 | contig 15024 bp, 7 predicted proteins | sample 4693611 | NCBI WGS metagenome assembly VMHT01 (sample SAMN12280063, study PRJNA550983) | marine metagenome | isolation source: seawater sampled from same location over 5 years 0.02-0.2 micron viral filtrate | place: USA: collected off the coast of southern California halfway between the port... ... | reverse complement strand
TGAAGTAAATCAATTATGGTCGAGGGCTACGGCCCTCGATCTTTTTTTTAATTTTTATTATATTATATCATGGCAAAAAAACAAACTAAGAAGGCTGAAGTAGCGCCTGAAGTAAAAGCTACTAATGAAATGGTTGAGGTTAAAATTAATCCTGAGCCTGCAAAACCAAAGTGGGAAATAAAAGATAGAGTTTATTATTTGACTAGACAAAGAAGGCCTCTTTCTTATATGCTTAAATCAGCTGACATATATTATTTTGATGAAGAAAAGGGTTATGAAAGAGAGTTGAAGTATTGTAAAAATCAAAAAACTCCTTTTGTAGACGAGATGTTGGGCGATCAAAGACTAGAGCATATCATTTTTAGAAATGGAGCTTTACACGTTACAAGAAATCATCAGACTTTACAAAAGCTTTTATCGCTATATCACCCTCACAGAGATGTTCAGTTTTTTGAATATCAACCAGAGGTTGAAGCAGCTGATGAAGTTGATATTTTAGAAGCTGAAATAGAAGCTTTAATGATAGCAAAAGATATTGATATTGATTTAGCTGAAGCTATCATGAGAGTTGAAGTAGGATCTAAGGTGTCAGGCATGAGTTCTAAAGAGCTTAGAAGAGATTTACTTATATTTGCTAAGAAAAATCCCGCGGTGTTCTTAGAACTAGCTACAGACGATAACGTACAGCTTAGAAACTTTGGTATTAAAGCTACTGAACTCGGTATTTTAAAACTATCACAAGATCAACGTAATTTCTTATGGGCATCTAATGATAGAAAAATTATGACTGTACCATTTGATGAGCATCCATACACAGCGCTAGCGCATTGGTTTAAAACTGATGAGGGTATGGAAATTTATACAAACATAGAAAAGCGATTAAACGCGTAATCACTATATAGTAGAGCAGCCACTCTACGGGGTGGTTGCTTAACTATAAATAATGATAACGTGGTAAATATAGATGCAGTATATCAAACAGTATTAGCGCTAGCTAATAAGGAGCAAAGAGGTTATATAACTCCTCAAGAGTTTAACTTGTTTGCAAATCAAGCTCAACAATCAATATTCGAGCAATACTTTTACGATTTAAATCAGTTTAAAAGAGTACCTGGTAATCAGTCAAACTACGCAGATATGACTAGTATTCTCGAAGAGAAAATAGCTATATTTAATAGACGTATTCTTTTGCTTCAGCTTGCTGGAGGAGTTTCTTTTTCTACTTTTGGTTTACCTAATAATTTTTACAGATTTATAAATGTTCAAGCTGATTACTCTAGTAACTTTGGTAACACGTATATTGATTTAGCAAAAGGGCAAAGAGTCGTTGAAATTATGAGTATAGCAAAAGCTAACGAATTACTACACTCTGGACCTTTAGTTAGACCTACTGTTAATAGACCAATTGGCTATTTACAAGGAACAGCTGAAGCTCCTGTAGAACAACCATCAGCGCTAATAGTTTATCCAGAAGTACCAAGACTAAGAGTCGACTATGTAGCAAGACCTGATCAAGTGCAATGGGGCTATGTAGTTGTCAATGAAAAAGCTATTTGGAATCCAGGTGAATCTGAAAATTTTCAATTACACGAATCAGAGCAAAAAAATTTAGTTATAAAAATATTAAAACTAGCTGGAGTTTCTATTGAAGACGCAGGCCTAGTTCAAGTAGCTACTCAAGAAGAAATAAAAAGTATAAGACAAGAAAAAGCATAATTAAATGGCATTACTAGACGGACAAACACAAAGCTCTTATTACCAAGGTAGCGAATATGGTCAATATCAATTTGTATCTCTACAAGATGTTATTGATCAATTTATGGTTATATATGTTGGTGAAGAAAAAGTTATTAATAAAGCTAGTAGAACTGACGTTGCGTTTCACGCGCAAAGAGCTTTAGCTGAATTATCATTTGACACACTTAGATCTTTTAAAAGTCAAAGTATTGTTTTGCCGCCAAGTCTTGTAATGACTTTGCCACACGATTATGTTAACTATACTAGAGTAATGTGGTGCGACGATGCTGGTATTAAAAGACCTTTGTATAGAACTAGAGACACACAAAATCCTTTTCAAATAAAACAAAATAAAGACGGTACATACGACTTTAGTGCTAATAGACCTGTTATATTTAATGCAGGAACTTTTACAGACGTAACACATGCTCAGTTTGAAGAATCATGGAACTATAGTTATCCACAATATAAAGCTAATCCTGGACCAGCATATCCAGTAAATGTTGGAATTCCTGAAGTAAACGAACAAGCCTCTTGGGCTTACAATACAGACAATGGTTATGGCGGAACAGCTGGGCAAATTGTTGAAATAGCAAATCAAGCAGGGCCTGATAACTTAACTGAAAGTTTAGGATTACAGTTTAGATCACATCAAGTGCGTACGTTAACTGAGTATCATGGATCAGCACAGGCTGCTTGGCAAAAAATAAGCAACAATACAGGACTTATAAAAATTTCAGCTACTGCTTTAACTCATGCTGCTGGATCAATAACTATTCAAGCGGGTTTACCTAACGAAGGTAGTACTTACGCTACTCCTAATACTACAGTAAGAATAGGTATAACTACAAAAATACCTGACACTAATTCATCACTTTACTCTAATAATAGAACTTATAACGACGATGAAGGTTTGTTTGATGTGTTTGATATAGACGGTGAAATTACATATATAGAGTGGACTGGCGGTGAAGCTGAAGCAGAAAAAGAAATAGCTTATGATCTTTCTAGTTATGGCGATCAGCCTTTGTATTTAGTAGCTGTAGGTATTGTTCCTTGGACAGCAAATGAATCTACTAGCCATAGCGTGCGTTTAGCTTTAGCGCCTAAGGTTATTACTTTAAACGCAGAAAATGGTTTCCCTGCAACAGATCTAGAACCAGAAACAGGTTATTATAAAAGCTCAATAATGTGGGAAAAGTACAAAGCTATAACACCTGCAGAAAACAATAACGACGACTATGCTAATGATGATTATCAAAGAGTTCCTGACGAAAGATATGGTCTTGATCCTAGCAAAGCACAAACAAACGGTTCGTTTTATGTAGATGATTTATATGGTAGAATACATTTTAGCTCTAATGTTTCTGGAAAAACTGTGATATTAGACTACATAAGCGATAGTCTTGGAACTGAAGATGAGATGCAGGTCCACAAGCTAGCAGAAGACGCTATATACAAATGGATAACGTACGGTGTATTATCTTCTAAGATAAATATACCAGAGTATATAGTTCAAAGAGCTAGAAGAGAAAAAATAGCTGCTACAAGAAAAGCTAAACTTAGATTATCAAATGTTAAATTAGAAGACATTGCTCAAACACTTAGAGGAAAGTCTAAACAAATAAAGCATTAATTTATGGCAGAGTTAAAGAATAACTTTCTTCAAGGCAAAATGAATCAAGACCTTGATGAAAGAATTTTACCTAAAGGACAGTATAGAACCGCGATGAACATACAAGTTTCTTCATCTGATGAAGATAGTGTAGGTACTGCTGAAAATATTCTTCCTAATCAATCTTTCTCTAATATTGCTTCAGTTCACCCCACTTGTAGATGCGTTGGTAGTATAGCTGATCCTTTAACAAATAGTATATATTGGTTTGTTCGTTGTCAAGATAGAGATGCTATAGTTAGATATTCTCAAGACTCTGACACTTCTGAAATAATAGTTGCAGATTTAGGTAGAGCTAGAGCTAACTACGTCGGTGAGTTTAGATCAGCACCACCCGTTCCTTTTTTAAACTTTACTGGCGAACAAATTACAGCTATTAGTATAGTAGATAATTATTTGTTTTTTACTGATGGTAATAGTGAGCCAAAAAGAATAGATTTATCTAAAGATTACACTAATTACGGGCTTGGAGAAAACGGTGTTAATTTAGGTACAAATCAATCATTTAGGCATCATTCAGTGTTTAGGGCTAACGGGCAAGAGCATGGGTTTTTAGAAGAAAGACATATTACTGTTATAAAAGAAAAACCAACTAAAGCTCCTTTAATAAGATTTACTAGTTCAGTTAATAATCCTGAAAAAAGTATATTTGAAAAACAAATACCTAGATTTTGCATTAGATATAGATACGACGACAATCAAGTTTCAGCGTTTGGTCCTTTTTCACAACCTGTATTTAACGCAGCTTTTCTTGAAGAGCAAGATTATAATGTAAACTTTTATAGTGACACTGAATATTATAACACTGCAATGTTAAATTACATAAGCTCTATAGAGCTGTATAACTTTGTGTTACAAGATACACCTGAAGATGTTGTTGAAATAGAATTATTGTATAAAAATGAAGATTCAACTGTAGTATACTCAATATCAAAAATAACAAGAGACCAAGAGGAGTGGTCGCAACTTGGTAGTCTTTACACGCAGCTACAAATAGAGCAACCAGAAACTGTTGGTATTAGAGCAGATATTGCTACTGGATCTTACACTATAAACAGCGAAAATATAACGGCAGCAATAGCTGAAGATCAATTGCTCAGAGTTTATGATAATGTTCCAAGAAAAGCTAGAGCTCAAGAAGTAGTTGGCAATAGAGTTGTTTATGGAAATTATACTCAGAACTATGATTTAGATCAAGCTGTAATACTCGGTGCAAGTTACGAGCACAACTACTACGATCCAACCTTACTTAATTACAGCAACACATTCCTTAATCGGCCGTACAGAACTATAAAGTCTCAACGAAAATATCAAATTGGATTATTATTTGGAGACATGTATGGTAGAGAGACTCCAATATTTACTTCTAAGCAAGGCTCTGTAAATGTAGACTGGTTTTACAATGGTCAAGAAAACGATCAATTATTTGATGATAAAAATGCTACTTTATCTAATAGATTATTAGCTAGCGTAGATCCGCAAACTATACCTTCTTGGGCTAGTTATTATAAGTTTTACGTTAAAGAAACTTCAGGTAATTACTTTAACTTATTAAACGATAGAATATACATACCTTATAGACATAGTGAGTTTGAAAACAAAGAAAATCATATATATTTAGCTTTTGCTTCAAAAGATAGATCTAAAGTTTCTGAAGAAGATTATATCATATTAAAAACTGTACTAAAAAGTCCAGCTCCTTATCAAGTTGGTCAAGATAATAAATATAAAATAATAGACATTAGCAATGAAGCTCCTGAAGCAATTGCTTATAAGTTTTACGATCTTGGATCAGTTGTAAATAACGAAAACTCTTTAACTGAAGCTGACGGTTTATTTACTCAAGGCGGTATAGGTGATACTAGTCAACGAATAGACAGAGAGACAGATACTATAATAATTAGCAAAGCTTTTTGGCAAGCCTTAGAGCAAGATGGTTCTGCCTTAACAAACTCAGAAGGCGGAGCAATTGAGTCTAGCAATAAAGTTGAAAACTTATACATGTCTTGGATTGTGGGTGATTTTCAGTCTGTAAAATACAAGATAGCTAACATAAGAATATCAGGTGAAAATTATGTTATTAAATTATCAAGTAGAATTAGTCAAGCAGACGCGACTATAGCTAGCGTCAGTGGCGTAGATGATGAAGGTGAAATGGTAATATCAGATAACATAGCTGATGGATTAATATTTAAAATACAAAGAAAAGATAGATTTTCTAACGAAAATTTTTCAGGTAGTTTCTTTGTAAAAATTGCCGCTGATGATTTAATTAATAACGAGCTTATAAACTTAGGATCTAATGTTAGTGTTCTTGATACTATATCACAGCAAACAAGTATATATGCTTGGCTTGATCAGGCTAGTAGTCAGCACTCTTTAACCCAAATATCGAACGCTGAAAATGAAGCTAATATTGATGAGGTTTATGCTGGAAGTGCTAGAACTCCTGAAGACATTCACAGTGGAGACGGCATAACAAATACAGCTGCAGAGTGGGAAGCTATGTTAGCATCAAACACTGGTTTTGGTTCTGGTGATGGCAAATTTTTTATTGATGGTATGTATATGGCTGCCACTGCTAGTCCTTATAACAACGTAAATCATTACGCTTCTGACTCTGCTCAAGGATGGATAGGCTTTGACGCAATAAAATATCCTAGGATATCGTGGAAAAAAATTACTGATTACAGTTATACAAGCGCGTACAACTATGACGGTGGGGAATCAACTCAGATGAAACACAGGCGTCTTAGAGACAAAAAGCAATATGCTTGGGTTTTTGGCGGAACTTACATAGCGCCAACGGGAACGTTTGATTCAGAAAATTCACTTGTTGAGTCAGGACCAATATTAGAAGCTAGAAGAGGTCATATTACAACGTCTGCAGGTACTTTTAACACATCTGATTTAGAAGACGCAGGCTATACAGACGGTGATTACACTAATTCATATGTAAACGGTATTGACCCTATAATTGAAGCTGGATCAGATCATACTGGAGAGCCTTCGGAAGGTCAAGGCTATAAAAGGTGGGTTAACAGTAAGTATAGTTTTCCAAGAGTTGCAGATGATACATATGAAGAAGGTGGGTTTTATATGCACTTATCTTTCTTAGGTCCTGGTGTTGATTTATTTACTGAAGCAGCTGAATATCCTACTAAAATAAATTTGATAGGACCTGACTCTTTAGGAAAACACTTGCAAGGAATATTTGGTGGAGGAGCGTTTACAAAAACAAATGGTAGCGTATTTAATAATAATAGTTTAGAGAACGTTATAGAGCTGCAAGGAGCATATTTTAACGATAGCTACAACTCTGGCTTTGTTGGTGGTTGGAGTATACGAAGAGAGCCTGTGGCTTGGAGTGCTTATCCAGCGCCTCAAAACATGAGCTCTGCGCCAAGTGAAGTTCAGTTAATAGGTTTTAATTCTAGTTATACAGAAGTTAATAACAAGCAGTTTGATCCAACGTATGGAGCTGAAAATTCAATAGGTGTTCAAGATATTTTAGATAAAATTCAAGTTAATGGTAGGTTTAGATTTTCTGAAGATAGTGATAATGAAGTATACACTATACTAGGCGTTGAAAAAAAGCACGTGTATAATCACACACCTTGGAGGAAAAGAATGGAGTGGGACGGTGATGGTTGGATAGCTGGAGGTGATAGCGTTGAAGAAGCAATTATTGCCTGGGCTGACGCTCATTGCGTAGCAGACCATACTTTGGCATTCAGTGGTAATTGGGTTAAAAATAGAGACTATGTTTCTACACAACCAAACTCTGGGGTAGGTTATAATGATGAGTTTCAAGATGTTTTAGATAAACTGACTGCTTTTGGCTCTAGATCTAACAGAAGAGTTGTTTATGTGCTTAAGTTAGATAAAGATCCTAGACAACCAAATGGTTTTAATCCTATAGCTCAAGCTAGCACTGGCTCAATAGAAGTTGATAATAACGCTAGTTTTATAGAGTTTATTGATCCTGCTTCAAAATCTTATACTAGTGAAGTGACTACAAATAAAGCTATATTTGAGACTGAGCCTCAAGACTCTGCTGATATAGATATTTATTACGAAGCTAGTGACGCTATACCGGTTAGCTTAGATTCAGATTTAATTCACAATTATTTACCCGTAGGCTCTAAAGTTGAAATCATAGACTTTGATGATGCTTTAAATGACTCTGGAGATAAAGTTTTAAGGACTGTTTTTCCAATTTTCAATCAAGAAACTAACGTATTTGAAGCTCAAATACAAGTACGTGGATTTAATGAACAAGTTATAGGTTTTAATGAAAACAGCGCGAGTACTGGTGAAGCATTAGACTATACTGGCGTTAGGCTAAGAGTCGTAAAACCAGATGGGTCTTACAGTGATTTTACAATAAGTAGTACGCTAGATGCTGTTAATAATTTTATATCTACTTTTAATATAGTATTAGACCACTCTTTGTTTCAAGGACTAAATTTTTATAACGCATTTAGCTTTGGAAGTGGTGTTGAGTCTGATACTGTAAGAGATGATTTTAACGGTAACAGAATTACAACTGGCGCTAGAGCTTCTACTACTTTAGACGAGCCTTACGCTGAAGAAACAAGAGAGAATGGCTTAATATTTTCTGGCATATACAATTCTAACGGTAGAATTAACAATTTAAATCAGTTTATACAAGCTCAAAAGATAACTAAAGACTTAAACCCAACGTACGGTAGTATACAAAAGCTTTTTCAAAGACAAACAGATTTAGTTGTATTTTGCGAAGACAAGGTAGTTAAAGTTTTAGCTAACAAAGACGCTATATTCAACGCTGACGGTAATCCTCAGCTTGTTGCTAACGAAAATGTTCTTGGTCAAGTTAGACCGTTTGTTGGTGATTATGGTATAGCGACTAATCCTGAATCTTTCGCATCTGAATCTTACAGAGCTTACTTTACAGACAGGCAAAAGCAAAAAGTATTAAGATTATCTATGGACGGTCTTACGCCAATATCTGACGCTGGTATGAAAGACTGGTTTAGAGATAACTTACAATTTACAAACATACTATGCTTAGGCACTTATGATGAGAATAAAAAAGAATATAATTTAACTTTAAGAAATGCAATAAACGCAAACGTTATTCAAAATGCTTTCTTTGAAGAAGCTTTGCCTTTAGTAGAAACTTTTACTGGAGAAGAACTAGTACAAAACCCTAATTTTAATGGAGGCGAAGATTTCACTACAGTTGATTTTGTTGGTGATATTTTTGAAACAGAGCAAGATCTTATAGGAGGCTTTAACTCTGATCTTGACACTAGTGTTACAGTAAATTATTGGCCAGCACTAACTACAGGAAGTATTTTTGAAGGAGTTGATATACAACCGCAAGAAGGTCAAGACAGTGTCTTTGCATTTAACACAGGCGCTTGGACAAACGGATGGTCGAATAATTATTATGATGGGCCAGACAGTAACGTCTTATCAAACTCATTTGGCGCTACTATGAACTTTACTGGTTTTAATCAAAATCCTTTTGTATCTAACAATGACAATGGGCCGGGTACAGGCGGCTATAGTACTGGAATGTTTCCTCGAGCGACTGCTTATGGAACTAACATAAACTCTGCCGCTATTAATCTTACGCAAGCTTATCACTTTACTTATGAAGATGAAAACGGGGTGCAGTCAGCGCCTTTCAATATAGGCTCACCAGTCCATGCCGTGCAGCATGTAGGATTAGTATTTAGCATACCTAATGGGCAAGTAACTAATACCAATGTTGCTACATATATTCTTCCACATACAAGACTGCCTTATAGCAGCTGGTCGCGCTGTTTGTCTTACGATGTTGGTAATTGGATTAATAATCCCGCGAATATAAATAACGTAGACTATAGCTCTGCAGATAATATGACCATGTTTAATGGTGAAGAGATTAAAATTAGGTTTAGAGTTAAAGCTGATCACCAAGGAAACGTTCCTTGCCGTTTTAGATTACAATTAATCGATGGCAACGCAGGCAATGTAGTTCCTGATGAGTATGTTCAAGTACAAGCTGTTGAGGAAGGAACTAATAACACGGATGCCGCTAATGCTTTACCTTATGGCTCTATTAGATCAATTCAACATTACGGCGGCGAAGAGTTAAACTATGGGAGTGATTCTTTTGACTTTACTAGCTCTGCCGATGGCGATCTAAAAGGTTTTCAAACTAGCACAACGATTGATTTTAAAAAAATTGGAGCCGGAGAAAATTTAGACTTTGATGATTTAGGTAGTAACGGTTTTTTTACGTTTTCTGCTTGGTTTAAATTTCAAAACGGTTACGAAGAAAGTATTGTTGTTAATGATTTAAAAGTAAGGCTTTACTACATGCACAATAGTGATGCTATTGACCCGAATGAAAACACTACATATTCTCAAGTTGTTATAGATTATTTTACTATTAAAAAGTATTATAGACTTGAAGAGCCACAAATTACTGAAGTTGGAGCAACAATTAATATTCCACCAGTGCCAGAAGAAAATATACCGGCTTGGACAGAAGTTATATACAATGGTTTTGACGATTGGAATACTAACACTTGGCAAGGTAATGTAGTAGCGTCAAATGCAGCCGGCGTTAATTTTGGCCCACAAGTTTTAGGTGGTGTTCAATCAGTAATATTGCCAAATGGCACAGAGTATTTTTACAATGCTCCAACAAGTAGTGGAAATCAATTTACGCCAGATCCATCAAATCCTGAAGGAGTAGGCGAGCCGGCTGTACAACCACAAACAGGATTACCTTATACTACTGTAACCTACGATCTGCAAGGTAGCAACTCTGGAGTATTGTTTAGTCCTACGCCAGGTTCGCCTGCTAGTATAACTCAATTTCTAGATGATGCAGAATACGATAGAACAATAAAAAAAGGTAATTGGTATTTAGTTGAAGCAGTAGTTGATCCTACAAATCCAATAAACTCGTGGTATTACGATACTAGCCCAGCTTTAATGCTTAGAACTCAAGCTATAGTTGGTGATGTTGACACTAACATGGCTCAAATTAATCAAGCTATAGGTATTAGTCATGAGGATATTAATAATCCTAACTTTGAAAATTATCCTTTATATCATTTTGGGCAAATATGGCTTCAATCATTTGGTGCAGACTCCAACGCTCCTAAAAGAATGGAGCTAATGCCTACAACAAGAAGCTGGTACGGTGAAGAAGTTCCAATACTGATGACTATATTTCAAGCGGGTGAAGACTCTAACGAGTTTACGCTGCAGTGTATAAAAGCTACAGCCGCAAGCGACGAGCAGTTATTGCTAGATAGTATAAAAATATATGATATTACACAGACAGCGTCAATGGTAGAGCCACTTTCTTGGGATATACAGCCTGCCGGTTATCAACAACCTCATGCTCTTCCTCAGTTAGTATCTGAATTTTTTCCGGACGCAAACGCGGAAGTGTATTACAAAGGCGGACAAGTAAATTGGAATTCTACTGGAGATGGTTCGTTTTACTATTTAGCTCAAGGCTCTAGTGATAACGCTATAAATGAATTTGAAGTTAGTCAAGCTGGCTACGTGATGACTTTTGAAATAACAAGTCACATTGATTTTCCAGGCGAAGATCCACAAGGTCGATTAATAGCGCAAATTAGAAACTTTATAGGTGATCAAAACTTTGGTTTTATTGCAATTATTGATAATCCAGTAGTTGGAATATATACTATTGAGTTCAACTACGATGGATCTACTCCAACTGTAATTTCTCAGCCAGAAGGTTCAGAAGTAACAATTAATAATCCACCGCCTACCACTAGCTATGCTTTTGGTTTTATAGCCTCTCCTTCACAAGGTTTTTTTGGTGGACTTAAGAATATATCAGTTTATGATCAAACAACTTTGTTCAGCGGTGGAGCTTTAGGTAGTTGGAGCTTTTTAGAAGGCGTACAGTGGAATGAAAGTGAGGAAAATATACAGTTTACAGACGCTGAAGGAATAAACAATACTTTAGGAATTATTGCCGCTATGCAGAACATAGGTGAACTAGCAACTGACAGCGCTTATGGTTTAGAATTTACTGTTGTAAATCCATTTAATATTCCTTTAAATTACTATTATTTTAATCCTCAAGGTCAAGGGTTTTTTGGTACAGTAAGTGCTAGCACAGATATTAACGTGCAGCACGTTATTGGTGAGCAATCTTTATTGCCAGATTATCAAGGATCTTTGGTTAATGCTTTAGTATTTTATATAGACGACAACGAAGAGTTACTAGAAATAACTACACAAGATCAAGATGGTGAAGATCAAACAGAAATTGTAGAAGCTTTTTTAACTATAGATAATGTATACTTAAATCAATTACCTGCGCTTGGATTTAATCCTTCAACTATTTCGTACAGCGAAGATGTAAAAGGTTGGGTTAGCTTTAAATCATTTATACCAGAAAGCGGTTTAAGCTTAGGGTCTAACTATTACACTTTTAATTTAGCAGGTCTTTATAGGCATCATATTGAAACTATAGCTGGCTATAATCAATTTTATGGTAGGCCTAGAGTTAACTCTGAAATAACGTTTATATTTAACGATGCTACTTCTATTTCAAAAGAATTTCAAACTGTTGCTTACGAAGGTAGTAGAGCAAGAAGACAAAGATTTTCTACTAGAGACGGGCTAACAGAAACAATAACACCTGATAATTTGTTTTTAAGCGCTAACGGTGGATTTTCGCCAGGCTGGTTTGTTTCAAATATTCAAACTGATTTACAAAGAGGATCAATACCAAATTTTATTAAAAAAGAAGGTAAATACCACAACTATATAACTGGAGCCAACGTTGACTTTAGGAATTCAGACGATATTGGCAGGCTAAACGTGCAAGGACTAGGATTTGCTACGACAGTAGTTGTAACTTAAAATAACATATAATTAATGGCAAATATATCTAACATATCTATACAAACTAACGATATTCCAGCTGCTGGTCAGTTGAGAAAAGCACGTATTGACGGTGAAATTGGAGCTAGCGGTATTTTGCAAATTATTAGTAGTAATAATCAGTTTTACAATTTTACAACTAGAACTTTTACCAGCGAATATACTTCAAATAACGCTTTTAGCTTTACGCTAACGGCTACTAAATATGATATTAATATATTATTTCCTGCAGCTACGGGTGTAAATTATTTTTTAATAGTAACACCTAAAGCTGGAAATACTTTTGCAAACAGACAAACAGCTGGTATAATACAAATTGGATCAATAGCTAATACAACGTTAACTGTTGCTGCTAGTACAGCTTCTTCAGCTAAATATTCTTCAGATCCTGCTTTTTCAAATGTAACTCTTGTAGGAACTTCTTATGCTAATATTAATTCAACGCTTTCTGTAAGTAAAACTATTACTAATGCAACTACAGACGCTAATAGTAACGGTTTGTTTTTAACTAAAAAAGGTTTAAATCCACTAGATTTTTTTAGTGTAAAAACTGAAAATGTAAGCAGTAATCCTGCTGGTGATGCTACATCAAGCTTAACTGTTGTTGTTGCTGATCTTTCTAACTTAGTAGAAGGTATGACTTTGTTTTATCACAAAGGCACAACAGCTCCAACAGCTGGAACAGTTATAAAGTCTATAAATAAAGCTACTAAAACTTTAACTTTTAATAATGCTGTAGCGTTTGAAAATGGAGAGACAATGACTTTTAGAGCTATAGGTTTAAATTTAGTAAACAAGTCTCTTAATAGTAATATTATTTTAAAGAAACAGGTTGAGCCAAATATTCGTACTTTAGTTAAAGAAATATCAACGACAGTTAGAACAGCGCCTTCTAATTCTACTACTATTAACGTAGGCGCAACACAAGGAATACCAGGTGGTAGTACAGCTCAATTTTTTGGTTTTAAAGTAAATAACTCTAGCACAAATAATGTCAATGCTGTTACTCCAGATCCAGATGGCACTGATACTGATGGTGTAATTACTTGCGATGTAAATCAAACTTTAACTGTTGGTACTAAATTAATTTTCACACCTGTAAATAAAAAACATATTTTAACGACTAGCGCTAGCGTTAATTTTGATCTTATTGTAACAAAGCTTCCACCTGCTGATGCTACGATATTTTTAAACTTAGATAACTTTGTAACGCCTGGCGCTGCATCATAAAAATTTAAACATGGCAGTAACAATAATCGTACCTATGGAAAATGTATCTCTTCAAGTTGGAGACACAGCTTTTTTTGTACCTATCAACGAAGACTTTTTAAACAGCGGCGTTGGTGTTGCTGGATTTGATGGAGCGACACCTCCCGCGACAATAGGTGTTATAACACAAATAAACGCTAACTCTATAGTTGTGCAAGAAGAAATAAACGTTCCTGGTGAAGGTGATTTTATTTTATTTGTAAAAAATGCTAACGTCAATGCCTCAGGAATAAAAGGTACGTTTGCAGAAGTAACGATGGAGTTAGACACTCCTCTTAGAGGCGAGTTGTTCTCTGTAGGTGTAGAAGTAAAAGAAAGTAGTAAATAACAAGTCAAAAATGTAACTATTAATACATAAATTTAATAATATGGCAATAGTAGGTTTAAAAAAAATAAGTCCGTTTAAAATAGATCCGGCGACAGCGATAAGTTTAGGTACTTCTGTACTAGGACTGTTCGGAGCAGGTAAGGCTAGAAAAGACGCTAAAAGAAGAGACGCTGAAGCAAGAAGAAGATTAGCAGAAGCTAGAGAAGCTTATAATGCTATTGAGTTTACAAATCCTTATGAAGGCATAACAAATCCATACGAAGGTGTAACTAGTCAGTTTACAGGTATGGAAAACGTGTTTGAAGAGCCACAAGTTGACACTAGGGCTGCAGACTTTATGCGTGAACAATCACAGCAACAACAGGCAAATATAATGCAAAACTTAAGAGGTACAGCAGGAGCTAGTGGTGTAGCAGGTTTAGCACAATCATTATCTAACATCGGCACGCAGCAAGCTAGACAAGCGTCTATAAATATTGCTCAGCAAGAACGTCAAAGCGAAATGGCTAGACGAGGTGAAGCTCGTAGAATAGACTCTCTTCAAAGACAAGACGCGCAAAGAATAGATATGCTACAGCGTAGAGGTGCTTATCAAGCAGACATGTTACAAAGAAAAGGTGATATGTACGTGCAACAACAAGAGCAAAACAGAATAGCTAGTTTATATGGTTTAGAGGCTGATAGACAAACAGCAACTAGTCAAGCGTTAAACACAGCTCAAACAGGATTTAGCGATTCGCTTGGTGGTCTTTTTGGAGATATAGCTGGCGGAGTAGCAAGTGGTGAGTTTGACTTTTTAAATCGTCCTAAAGCAGTTCCTGAATCAGATCCAAATTTTGTTGGTCCACTTGAACTTAAATAATTATGGCAGAAGAAAAAGATTTTATGGAAAGCCAAGATTTTCTTGGAGACTTATTTAAAAATGTAGGTAAATCTACTGGTAAAAATTTATTTGAAAAATTATCTACCAACGCTAGACAAGATGCGATACAGCCTTTAGTTAAATCACTACAAGTACAAGCACTTACAAAGCCACTTAGAGAGCTAGCTAGTAAAGCGAAAAAAGCTCAAAGAGCTGGTATGGCCGCTTATATTG
>VMHT01044532.1_pt1 | contig 15024 bp, 16 predicted proteins | sample 4693611 | NCBI WGS metagenome assembly VMHT01 (sample SAMN12280063, study PRJNA550983) | marine metagenome | isolation source: seawater sampled from same location over 5 years 0.02-0.2 micron viral filtrate | place: USA: collected off the coast of southern California halfway between the port... ... | reverse complement strand
TTACCTCGACTTTCATAAAGTTTGTACATCTCTTCAAATTCTTGTCCCCATGTGTCAGCAAGAAGTTTGCATTCATTTGGACACATCAATGACCACATTTCGTCGTTTTTTACCCTATTCATAAACAAATCTGGAATCCAGAGTGCATAAAAGAGGTCTCTCGCGCGCATATCATCGGCCCCGTTATTTTTCTTTGCATCTAGAAACTCATAGATGTCGGCATGCCACGGTTCGATGTAAACAGCAAATGAACCATTGCGCTTTCCACTTTGATTAATATGACGCGAAATATTATTGTAAACTTTAAGGAGAGGCATAATTCCATTGCTTTTTCCACCCGTTTTGTTAATATAAGAGTCTTTAGCGCGTACATTTGAAATGTGAACACCTATTCCTCCGGCCCATTTAGAAATCTGAGCCATGTCTGCAGCAGTCTTGTATAGGCCTTCTACCGAATCCTCTGTTCCCAGAAGAAAACAAGAACTCAATTGTTGATAATTTGTACCAGAATTAAATAGGGTAGGAGTAGCATGTGTATAGTACTTGTTTGATAATGAATCATAAACGGTTTTTACCATTTCCATATTATTTCCGTGAACAGCAAGAGCTACTCTCATAAAAAGATGCTGTGGTCTTTCTAGAATTTCTCCATCAAGCTTTAATAGATAAGCATTTTGGAGCGTTTTAAATCCAAAATAAGAAATTGAATAATCTCTAGAATAGTCAAACATTTCTGAAATCTGCAAATTGTACTCTGTTACATTTTTCATAAAATCATCTGAAATAATTCCAGCTGTGTTTAGTTTTTGCATAATATCTTTAAAAGAATTTTGAGTGTTTTTGTGATGATTATTAATAGCAATTCTGCTAGCAAGAATAAGATAATCGGGGTCATTTTTAAATAACGTAGCAGAGAAACTCGCAGCAAAATCATCTAACTCAGATGTCGTAATTCCATCGTAAATAAGACTACATATATTTTGAGCAACAAAAACGGGGTCTGTATTTAACTTATTTCCTAAATTAGGATCTTCAGAAAGATTTTTAATTTTAGCAGTAATTAAATCAAAACGTACATCTTCTTTGTTTCCGCTGCGAGTGATTACCTTCATTCTTATAATTACATATAAATTATTTCTTAAAATTAATTCGTATGTAATTCAAAAAAATTAACCGCTGCAACAATCATCCCATTTCCAACCCGGTACTCCTAAATCTGCATATTTATACATTATGTTGCCGCCTCTGGAAGGACCTTCTTGAGAAGGAATATAAGGACCATAATCAGGTATTATAACAGATCCTTTAAATTCTCCGGTGGTAAACAAAATTAAAACTAAAAGAACAACTGCGGAAAAACCCAAAATGTAGTAATTATTCATTTACTATAATATTATATTATTTTTTACATTTTATTGCATTTTCCAACGATGATCTACGTGCCAATTGTATGGACCCCTGCCTTCTGGATCACCGCGGTGATCTGTCATCACATAAGCTAAACCATCATATGGAAAAATGCTCTTTTCAGACCTGCTAAAAGGCCAAAAGCCTATAAACCAAGCTAGTACAAAATACAATAATACAGCTGCTAATACATACTTAAGAGGACCGGGCGCGATTACATTAGAAATTTGAGGAAAGAACAATAGTATTACAACGCCTATTATAATAGGAATTAATGCAAACATGCTTGCTATACTTCCCAAAAATCCAGTTACACCTTTAAACATATTTGCAGCACCTTCTGCATTTGCTTTGGACAAAGCAACTTGACCATCAAGAAGCTGCTTAAGTACTTTATCTTGGCCATCAGATTCTTTATCCGATTTTGTACTCGAAGCCGCGTCGCTCAACATGTCTAGAGCTACAGATTTTCCAAGATTTGAAGCAGATGTCATTATATTTTGAGTAATAAGTCTACCTTGAGCATCTTGGTCAAATATTACTCCGTCGATAGTTAGCGCACCAAAAAACTTAATAAGAACACTAGAATCAGAAGCGGTCGACATTTTAACATTCTGTGAATGATTCTTTATACTATCAGAAATACTTTGATTTTTATTATTGATTTTATTTGCTACTAATGATTTAACGCTATCAGAATTAGCGCCAAGTCCAGTTTTGTTTTTAAGCTCCTGCATTGCAGCAGTTTTTGCAGTCTCTTTAAAATGTTCAGCTATAGCAGTGGTGTCAACCGAAGACATACTAGAAACAACTCTCATATCGACACTCGCCGAGTTTTTGAAGTCACTGTTTTTAATGGTTACATTGCCCATTGTACTATCAATCTCTTGTTTGTGAATTTCCATAGCTCTCATGTAGTTTTCGTAAGCAGTTCTATATAGGTCTTTGTCTATAGACGCAAGAGCTTCTGTTGGCGGATTAGGAACAACGAGACCAGACAAAACTTTAGATCTTAGAGCAAGCATAGCAGCGGTTGGTTTACCCTGTATAATCTTTATAGAAGCATTCGCAGAGCCGGCTAAAGAGGTTGTGTTTTTTGAATTACTTACCTCACATAAAATAGACTGCGTACTATTCATCTGCTGATTTACGTTAGCAAATACATCGCTGCAACCGGATTTATTTAAATTTTCTCTTATTTTATTCTGAGAATTTGTAAATGAAGCAGTGCCGCCGCCAATTCCGCCAAATGAAGCAATCGCAATAGCTGCATCGCCTTTTTGTAAGCTTGAATCCACTGCATTACTAAAATCGGATTTACATTTATCGCTTGCACCTAGAGAATTCATTATTTGTGTAATGTCTTCAGTTTTTTGTTTCAGAGAAGGAGGAGGCGGACATCCAGACTTAGATTTACTACTCATTTTAATTTAATTATAACAATATATTTTTTTTTAAAATATAAAATAAGCACCGATTAACAATGCTATAATCACGGCAATAATAATTAGATAAATATAAATGTCGGGTCCCTGCTGACTTGGAGGAACCACAGGATCAGAAGGAACATTTGTAGCAGTACCAGACGAGGTTCCCGAAGAAGTACCAGACGAGGTTCCCGAAGAAGTACCAGACGAGGTTCCCGAAGAAGTACCAGACGAGGTTCCCGAAGAAGTACCAGACGGGGCACCGGATGGAGGATTATAGGGTTTTTTACCCTTTGCTGCTGCACCAGCTTGATTACCACAGACTGGTCTAATATTATTCTTGTTTAAATCTAAATTGCCTTGCGTTGATATAGTAACAGAACAATCTACAAAGCTTACAGATTTTGACCCGCATACCGCACCCTTTGTTGAGTCGCCTGGTCTTTGTGGGTTCCAATTTGGAGGCAAAGTTACACCAGAGTCTTCGCCCGAAGACGCAATTTCATAATTTGCTAATATTTGCATAAACGAGTCAGTTTCTGCATTAGCTTCCATGACTTTTGCCTTTTCTCTTAAAAATCTAGATGGTCCTCCACCAGAACCTCTGCTACAATAAGCATCACTTGAAGGCACGACCGCCAAATCTTGAATAGCGGCTGTAAAACCAGCTTTGCCTCCTGGATAAAAATTTTTCTGCCACGTTTCAGCTGTTAAATTTAAAGACAATGTTTGTGATAATTTTGCAATTTCTGTATCAAAAGCTAATGCACAAGCGGGATCAGCATAATGATATAGTTCGGTACCTGTAGTTGGACTGTCAAATTTTTGAATTCTGAAAGCATTACAATACTTTTTAATTGTTGTCACGTAATTTGTGTTTGGGCCTATAAAAGACTGCGTTGAAAATGGATTCTTAGTTAAGTTTATTATTTTCGCATATATGTCTTGAAAATTCTTTCTGTGTATAGTATTATACAGAAGAACATATACGGGTATAGTATTTTTACCAGTGTTGTTTTTTGTAAACTTCCATCTACCATCTGAACCCTTTGAATAATAAGATCCCGGTAATTGATAAAGTATCCATCTTAAATTTTGAGAAAACAATATTTTGTCACTGTGGAAAAAACTTGAACTGAAGTTAGTATTTTTCATTGATACAGTATTAGTCATACCAATTGGTCGATCACCAGTAGAACCACCTGTGTTTTGCGTAACCGTAGGATTTGGATAAAAAAACTGAGCTTCAGTCTTCTTCTGTTTAAAATTTACAGCTACGTGACCATCATTTGAAAATACTATATCAGACAAATTTGTTATTGAATTTTTAATTTGGGTACATTCATCTCCTGTGTATGTATAAACAGACATTAAACTTATAGATGAATCTTTTCCATTTTCCGATAAAAAACTCGTAGGGATTTTAATCCAATTTATAGGCCTGTCGCTCTTAAAGTCGTATTTAGTATCATTTGCAAAAAGATTATAAACAAATGGGTCGTCCATTATCATTTTCTTAATTGTATAAGACATATTGATTATTTATTAATAATTATACATTTTATTTTTTATTATAAAATATATAATTATTTAACCGTTCAAGTTGTAGAACCAGAGGAAGTACCCATTGTATTATACAATGTTTTATTAACGTTTGCAGTTAGATATTTAGTCTGTTCTCTTTCGATCCCCGACATAAGTTGAAGAGCTGAAATTCTTTCTTTTAACTGTTTATCTTGTAGTTCCATATCTTCTAATTTCTTTGACAACTTTTCTACAAGAGGTCTAAGAGATTTATCAGGTACATTTGATACATCTACCTTTTTCTCATTCTTTGGCATAAATGTCATCAATAAAAATGTTAGGGCGGCGGCGCATGCCAAAACAATCGAAAGAATTGTTAGACTATCCATATTTATTATAAATGTAACATTTTAAAAATTAAAAAATTATTCTAATTGTTATAAAAGCTAATACAGCCACAAGATATTGAGATATACTAAAAGTTAGTAAATCGGTAATAGTTCTTTTATTATCTAAATAATACACAAAAGTTATAGCAGGATTAAAATCTGAATCATTTCTTGAAAATAAAAGTAAAGTAACAAATGTAGATAACATTATACCAATTGTCGTTACAAGAAACGTGTCTTTATATCTGAATATAGCAAGTATTGTAATGCATAATATATAAGTACCTACAAATTCTGCTATGTAATTTTGTATTTATATAAAACAAACATAAATAACAGATCGTGGTTCGCTTGTAAATATATCTCCCAAATTTGTAGAATGTATATGAAAGACCCGGGGGTCTAAATTATTTACAAGTTCAACAAGTTTCAGTCTATTTAAATCAGATTTTAAATTTGTTATAGTTTTGTTTGTTATATCTTCTAATGTTTCTATTTCGTCTATATCAACAAGTGTTTCATATCCCCAAAAGACACTGCCCGGTATGCATGTTTTTCTAAGATTTACCATTTAAATAATTATTAGAAATTATTCTATACCAGTATTTTTATATATATTATTAGAATTTTTAATCGAGTTCATTATACAACGGATATTATTAATGTGAAAATACCTATGAAATCCATAAATTTGTATCAGGACCGTTAAATAATCAATCCAGGTTCCGGGTTCTTGGATGTATGTATAAGTTATATTATTCATAGCGTACTTAATGTAATGATTTACATAATGCCATTGATAATGATTATTTTCATTTGAAAGGCGCATAATTTTTGCAAATATATCCATATTCTTAGCTATCTTAAATGTAAAAAGTCTTTGTATACATACAGCGGCTTCATCTTGAACAAATTTTAATATATTATATTTCAGTTCAGGCGGAAGAACATCACATATTTTAAAAATCAAGAATTGTTTGATGTTCATCCTATATCGAAATATTATATAAATAGTTTCTAACTAAATTATTTTTTCGCAATTTTAATCTTGTTCGGTTATATCAGAAACTTTATTTGTAACTAGCTGTGTTTCTGTATAAGAAACTTTATAACCACGCATATGATTAATTCTGTCACAAATCCAAAATAAAGGAGTTTGTACTCTAGAATAAATGTCGTTTATAAAATCAATATGCGAAGCCATTTTATCTGTTCCTTTTTCTACTGTATTTAATTTTTGTAGAATTAAATCTAATTTTTTTTCAAGGATGTCTACGCGTTCGGGTAACCCTTGGGTACATGTTTGATTTTCGTCGAAAAATTGTCTTTTAAGTCTAGAATTATCCAACGCTTGTTTTAACATTTAATTATAACTTACTTTTTATTTTTATATTAATTTTCATAGCAATTTCTACAAACGGGCATATAAATTTCAGTTGAACCAATCTCTATCAAATTGTCAGACATCTTTATTTTTTTAGTAAAACTTGCGGGAGTGCCATTTTTACAAGACATACACAAAGCCTGAAGCTTACACACTGTTTCACAATGGGGAATTAAATTTAAAATTTCCCCGAATGGTCGTTTAAGGTAATCGCCGTCGAGACCACATACATATACATCTTTCATTTCTTTGCTGGCTTGAACACAAAATGATACTAAATTGTCAAAGAATTGACCTTCATTTACACAAATAACATTTGCTTTTTTATAATTATCAGTGGAAGCTACAAAAGACAAAAGATCCTTTGCTGTGGAAAGGCAATCGAAAGAAATATTATCGTGTGTCGTAATCCGATTGCTGTCAGAGTAACGCGTGTCACCTTCAAAATTTATAATAAGTACGGTTTTATCAAGCAGTTTTTGCATTTTAGCAATGTTTATAAGAGCAGATGTTTTACCAGAAAACATACACCCTGTGATAAGATTAATAGACATATCTTATACTAAATAATAAATTATTTACTTAAATTAATAATTTATTATTTATTATTTACTCAATTTGTAGACTAAAAAGTTCTAAAATGTTTTCATACAAACAAGTTACAATCTTGTAAATTTCAGCCGTTTCTATCTTAATATAATTATTAAGAGTTTCATAAAAATAAACCTTTCCGGACGTGCTCAACCACTCTATATCAAAATTACACACCGTATATTCTTGATCCCAAGTTAAAGAATGTCCACAATTGACACAAAGTTCATAGATGTCAACATCGTAATGCCCAATCTTTATTATTTCAGATATAATCAAATTTAAATCTGAAACAAGTTTTCCATTTACTTTTTGCCGAATAGAAATGTCAGACATTTGCATGCATATAGAATCGAAATCCATACTGTTCGCTTTATTTATGTTTAAAATTCTTAAACATTTATTTTTTTAGCAAAATTACATAGAGCTTACGAGTTCTATATCGGTGATATCCTCAGGTGGCTTATAAGGCTGTCTATTATATATCTTAATAGAATAATCTGTCTTGCAATTGTCGGGCATAGCTTGAGCGGAGCTCTTAAAAGTCTTCTTGTATGAAGCTACGTCTTCGCCTCTTAGGGGAAGAGCTTCTTGCTGTAGACGCTCGTATTCTTTTAGAGCATATTCAAAAAGTTCATCCGACGGACGCCTGTCTTCGCGCGACATTCCCATCTGTAGACAGATGTATCTGTAATAAGTCGCAAACTGTTTTGCGACAGATCCGTGTTCGGCCGCCTTCTCGTCGCAATTATAAAATTTTTTAAGACTCTGAATAAAGGAAGTAATTAGACCAACGCCGCCCGCTGTAAATAGCACGGCGTCCTTTGCGTCGGTCGAATCGATGCTACCGGCCACTAAACTAGCAGCAGAAGCTACACTTGTAGCTACAATAGAATAAAGCGTTAGTTTATTAGATATACTTCTCCAGTACGCAGCCGAATTACCATGCATAAATCTCAAACCAGACGCCTTTTCTCCCCACTCTGTAATTACATTTTCATATTCATTGTTCCACGAGTCGGCATTGACCTTCTTCTTAAGACCGGCCATCTTAACTTCAGAAAGAGCCAAATCAGCTTCACTATTACCAGTCATTATTATACACTTAATATAATATTTTTAATTTAAATAAGTTTCATAAAACGCAAAATATCCTTTTTTTCAGGATCTATGTAAAGTCTTCCGGAAATGTATTTTACTTTTACCCAAGGGATTTTATTTTGGCGCCGTTCTTGTTCAGCGATATTCCGACCAAGAGAATCATACTCATCTGGATACCACGCGCGTCGCTTTTTTGGACTTCTATTTTCATCTTCCCACATTTCCAATTTTGTCTTATATCTTTCCATTTCATCGCGTGTTGGCAAAAAGTCTGCGTCACGAAATGTATTTTCGAAATTTAGTGCCATATCTCCTGATAAATAAATACAATTATTTTTTAAGTTAGTTTTAGATAGAAATAGTTTTAATAATGCATCGTTTAAATAAGTATATTCTCGATCCACATTTTAGCTGTTTTTTCCCAATCTTGTATTTCCAAAGATGCAATATTCTTTCGTTCAGTTTCAAGTATATCCGGGGTTTCCATTAAATATGCTACAACCCTTGCCATATTTTCCTGTGCTTCTTTTGTTGAAGGATCTCCTTTTAGATGTATTCCATTTCTTTCTCGGAAAACTCCATATGATGATAATATAGGTATACAACCAGTGGCGAAAGACTCTTTAATACTTATACAATCTGTTTCCGCAAATGTTTTTGAAAAATAAAGATGAAAGCCACTTTGAAATTTAGCATCTCTAATAATATCAACTGAACAGCGCCCGTGATCAGTTACACCAGGTTGTTTAAGAAGTGGTTCCATCTCTTCCTTGAATTCTTTAGATACCAGACCCATTCCATAATAAACATCAAGTGTTGCTTTAGGTACAAGTTTTTTAAGTAAAGGCCAAGCCCAAATAAGAATATATTTTAGCCCTCTGTCATATCTAGATGCATAAATACATCTATAATTATCTCTATCATAGCTTTTATCTATATTAAAATATTGTCTACGTATTCCATTTGGTATAATAACAGCATTTTTTAAACCAAGTTCTGCACCATGAAAATAGCTTTTTACTGAAATACGATCAAATTGTTCTAAAGAGATTAGCTCTTTATTTATATTCGGAAGACTGGTATCATGTAGATCGAGTATAAGGCGACGATATCTAAGTCTTGGAACTTTACAAAGAGGAATACAGCCAAAATTTCTCCACAAGATAAGATTTTTATATGTCATTCCTAAATTAAAACTTTTCCAATTTTTATATAATACACCGTCAACAAATATATCAGATTCAAATTGACCATATACATGAACAGTGTAACCAAATGCGACCCACTCTTTACAGAGTTCAACTACAGCTTGCTCTGAACCACCCAGAGACGTAGTAGTGGGTTCCCAGATGTAACCATTATTCATACCTAAGAAGTAAACGATATCTGGTACATCCGAAGAAATATCAGGGGATAATATTTCGGTATATGATTGGATAGTATCTGCAGAGACAATAGGTTTACTGCGCCATAAACGCATATTTGTAAGATTCTGTTCCAGAAGAGTCGCGAATGACATTTCGAGTTTATTAAATGTATTATTTGAATGAAACATATGAAGAACTGCATGTATATAGTCAAGTTGAGCCATAGGCTCAGAATAGTTATTAAGAAAGCTTTTCTCTTCCGCACAAGTTAATGTTAAATCATAGTTATGTGTTTTTGCATACATACGCGTGAATGCCATTGTGTTATGAGTTGCATGATTTTCATGGAATCCTCTAAAACTAAAAGCCTGTCCCAAATCTAAATCAAAAACTAGATGACCGGTACAGCCAGCGATTTGTTTACCGGTTTTAATAAGACGTTCAACCGTGTGAGAAATTCTAGTCGCCGGATAATAGTCGTCGTCATCAAAGCAGACTGCAATTTCACTCTCAAATGAGTCCTTAAGTTTCTGTCTTAACATGGCGATTGTATGTCCATTCGGTTCAACCCATCTAATTGGACATTTTAAACAGCTTATAGAAGACCTGTCTACAAATTTACCATTTTTACTACCATCTATAATAAGCCATTCTGTCACGTTATTATAGTCCTGACTATCTATACATTTTGATAAAAGAGGGAGCACCTTTTGTCTATCTGCTGTAGTTGGAGTAAGAATAGTAACAGACGGTAAAGGAGATGATTGGTTCTTTTTTTTATTTTTTCCCATTATATAAAATATATTAAAATTATTTTTAAGTTAGTTTTAAATACTAATGTCCATTAATATCGCGTCTATTTTTTTAAGATTTTCTTCAAGCTCAGAATATTTTCTCTTGCGTATTAAATTTACAGGGATACACAAACAACTGGGGTCGGGCGAAATACAGTCCTCGTTGAAATACTGTCCAGTAATGTATTTATTTTCCCTGATTATCTGTTCATTATTTATTAAAGGTTTCAACCAAGAATCATATTCTTCGCAAACGTCGCACAAAAAATTGTCGACTTTTCTTTTATTTAAACAAAACGCGCACATCTTTGTTCCGCATAATTTAGATTCAACAGAAACTTTCCAATTGTACAAAATTGGTATCATTTTTTCACATATTTCCATATTAACAAAATCTATTAAATTACATACCGGTTCTACTGTTACTTCATTATTTTCCCACATTACACAAACCGCTCTTTGATAATGTTTTCTCATACACGAGTACCATCTTTTTCCACTCCATACTTCTTTTACAAGAATGTCCGAATTAACAATAGGCGATGGCGGCGGACCCGGGATTTCAATGTCCATCAAATAAGCTGACATCATTTATATTAATTGTTAATCTTTATATTTTTAATGTTTATATTTTTTAACAATTTTGAATTATAAAACGACTTTTTTTTGAAAAATAATAATGTTTAGATTATAATAAATGGGAAACGCGATTGTAAAGTGCTTACAGTGTAATCCTGGTCCGGTCTCCGATAAAAAGACACTGGACGTCATCGAAGCTTATGTAGCAGCACACACAGCTAAAAAAAGAGAAAAAGATACAAAATTGAATATGAAAAAAATACTTAAAAGCTTTTGAATTTAGTTGTATTATATTTTTGCATTTAATGTTATAATTTTAAATAGTATAATTATAATAATAAATGACTCCTAGGTTAGGACACAGAGAGCTTTTAAGTTTACATCAAGATAGACTAGAACATCACCAAGCTAATCTTAATGAATTAACTACAAACGCTCTTAGAAATCCTTTAAGACAACATTTAGATATATCTGGATTTGATATTAAAAATGCAAGAAGAATACAGACTTCAAATTGTTTACATGTCGGAACATCTGTTACTGTTGGGAATTCTATAACAATAAATAAAAATATAGCACTTGGTGGTAAGATTATGGATTTAGAGGGCAATGAACTCACATTCGGGAGCGGAGGAGGAATATCATTAAATAATCTTTCTGTTACACAATTGCCGCCCTCTAATAATTCTTCTTTAAATTATGACGATGCATCAGGGATATTTAGATATACTCCTCCGAATCTTATAGTAAACGCAGCTAATCAAACATTTACTCAATTACTTACAGAACAACCTAATAAATTTAATCAAAATGGATCTCCAACAACTTCCAGTGGTCAAATTACAATTAATTGGAATTATACAGATATTATACCCACAGATGAAAATATAAGAAAATTTGCCCAGGGGGCTACTATTAAATCAAGATGTTTACCGTATATTAATGAAATTAAAATTCAAATATACGGTACTGTTACTGGCACGCACGCGGGCCAAAGTAATACATGGCTAGATTATCAAACTCTTAGTATATCATCCGGTGAAGACTATAATACAACAGATTCATTAAAAATCATTACTTTTGAAAAAAGATCTCAATCTGATGCAGATAATTCAGCAAAAGATAATATTTTAAGTAAAACAGATACTTTTTTTGTAAGAATATACGGTATTAATGACAACGGTAACAATTTTCCAAATATTTTAACTAGAGCTTTAGTAATAAATGAAACAACCGGGGTAGCATTTGTCGATGCTTTTCCGCCGTCGCAACCGCTATTTCAGAGTAACCAAGGAAAGTTTTCTAGTGGAAATAGTTATCATTTAACGTCTAATTTTATAGTAAATGAAACTGAAGCAGGCGTAACTAATTCGGCCGCAAGACTAGATGATTATATTACAACATTTTCTGAAAATACAACAAATAACGAACGTTCTCTTAGAAGTGGATACTTTAGTCTAAGTTCACAATCGGGTACAACATCAGATAACTTGAGTAATATTCCAAGTAATACAAATTTTACAATTAAAATAGGAAATAATAATCTAAGAGCGGGTACAAAATATAATTATACAGTAACAGTATCTAATAATATTTCTACAGCAAATTCTCCATCTTCTGCACAGCAGTTATCTCCATACACTAGATTACCAACTAGTTCCAATGGTACAACGCTAACGTTGACAGAAGCAACACAAGAGACATATGTTACTTCTTCAACGTTTACCAAAGAGAACATTATATATCTAAATAGTAATATATCAGGTAAAACTCAATTTAATGTATCTAACACATCTAAATCTAATCAGTCATTTGAAATAACTAAACCATACACTAGTAATCAAGAAACAACAATAGAAGGTTTTGGAAGATTTGTAGACAATGTTAACGGGTTAGTTAGTATATCTTTGAAGATCGACAACACATCAAAAGAAACTATTACATTTCATGGTTTTAATACAAATGAAGGAATTGCAGGATCCTCGTCACAAACTGGTACAACTTATTTTGGTAATGCTACTATTCAAGATATGTATTCTGATGATAACAATAAAGGTTTTAGACTTTTAGGAACAATTAGCCTTAAACACATAGATAACATATACAGTAAAATAGGAGTTGCAAGCATCGATGCTTATACTTTACAATACGAATATACAAGAAACTATAGAGTTGTCAATGGTTCAGATAACCAGGTTACAACTACATCACATGTTGTATATATAGATAATTTAAGTGGGAACCCAAAATTATCTGTTGATGGAACAGATTCTATAACTGTAAAGTCTGTTGCATATTGTATGGGAATACCAAGTGTTGAAACTTTCACGGTTAATTTACAAAGGGAATATAACAACATAAATTCAGAACATAAATTTATACCCGGAAATAAAGTTATTGGAAGAATCGAATCTATAGAACATGTTTATTGGACCGATACTAATTTTACAATAGAACAAGCAGGTCTGAAAAATAATGGAATTTATAATAAAACTTACAATTCGTTAGGTTATTATACAGAATCTAAAAATTCTCCAAATACAGAAAATTTAACTATCAAAGAATATGCATATTCTTTGGTAGACACTACCACTAGTACATCTAACCAAATATCAGTTCGACATTACTTCGATGAGAATAGTTTTACGGGTACTACTAATTTAACACCCAAAGTTAATTTAATAGATGTATATGAAATTACAGATTCTACAGAATTAGCTAAATTAAATAGTAATTTGGGGGATATAGGAGTTACAAATTATTCAGATCACAATATTTTGGTAAAGAATCATACTTTGCTTTACATAAATGGAAATTTTAGAACTAACGCTTCATTTAATTACCCAAATGTAAATAGTTATACATGGGATGTTAGCGTCCCAAGTAAATATAATTCTGGGTCATTGGCTTTCAGTACATCGGGATCATATAATTCAAATGGATACAAGTGGATAGTTTTTAAAGTAAATCAAAGCAATTATGTATCAGAAAGTATTTCTGGAACAACTTATAAATATTATAATGTTAAAGGTTATTTACAGAACACAATTGGGATAAGCGAGGCTACTGTGTCAAAAATTAAAAACAAGGATAATAACGATGCGATAGGATTTATTGCACAATCTGTATCGAGTTCGGTACGAATAGGAAATTTAAGTAGAGATTTTAACACTACAGACGCTTGGTATGCTCAACCTTCAGATATTAGTTATAATACAATGACATCAGGTGTTAATAAAGCAAAATATGGTACTAATCACAACGCTTTAAACGGTAATTGGGGACCTTTATTAGATACAGATAACGGCTCTAATGATATTTATATATACATTGGTTTTAAGAACGTCGTTGATTTATATTAAATAAAATAATATTTAAATACAATAAGAATTATGTCTTATGTTACGTTAGAAGATTCTAATTTTAATGTAGCCGAGAAGGTTAATGTTCTTTTTAAAGATGCTATGGGGTTTCCGTCAACTTTAGAATCAAAACCTTGGTTTCAAGAAACAGCTATTGAATATAATAATTATACTGTTGGGGAAAAAATATTTTTAGATGAAATACCCTCTAATCCTAATTTTAACGTTACAATAAATCCATCTAACGTAGGATTATCTAATTCAAATTTTTCAACAGGCGGCGAAATTAAAGAAGATAGCACAGGAACAATAAGATATTATAAAAGATTAAAATTAACTTCTATATCTGGCAGTAATGATAATTCTTATTATTTACTTGATTCAGCTGGAAATAATGTATTAGCTGATGGATTACAATTTAATACAAAGTGGAGCGGAAGTGGTACAAAACCATATCCTTATGAATTAACATCACAGTCAGCCATAAATACAGATTCAACCGCTCCGGAAATTATCTTACAAAATAGTTCGGGTGGTAATTGGTTTTACGATATGAAAAGTGGTGTTATATTCTTTCCGGATTATTCGTCAAGTATTGTTAACAATACTACAAACCCGCCCGTTTTTTCTTTTTATAAATATATAGGACGTAAAGGAATAAGCGAATTAATTAAAATATCAGGTTCTCAACCATTGTACCCCGTTACAAACCAAATATTATTAAATACGAATTTAAATAAATTACAGTTATTTAATGGTTTATCATGGGAAGATTATGGAGGAGGAGTTGACGGCTCTGGTGCCACTATATACACAGGCGGGACCGGTATAACAATAAACTCCTCAACCGTAATAAGTATAAATCAAGAGGCTCCCTTAAATTTAACAAATTTAAGTAGTACAACACGGGGATCTACAGACAATTCAACAAACGTGGCTACAACTGCTTTTGTACAAACCGCGATTTCAAATTTAATAGATTCAGCTGATATTATAGATATAACAAACTGGAACACAGCTTACGGTTGGGGAGACCACTCAATACAGGGATATCTTACAACAGAAACAGATCCAATATTTACTGCACATCCTACATTTA
>VMHT01067069.1_pt1 | contig 15027 bp, 7 predicted proteins | sample 4693611 | NCBI WGS metagenome assembly VMHT01 (sample SAMN12280063, study PRJNA550983) | marine metagenome | isolation source: seawater sampled from same location over 5 years 0.02-0.2 micron viral filtrate | place: USA: collected off the coast of southern California halfway between the port... ... | reverse complement strand
CAACCCACGCCATTTCGTACTGTGAATCACCTGTTACTAATACTTTTATGCTTTTATTTGTATTATCTGCATTAACTCTTGCGTCATAATCACTATTATTACCTGCACTTACAACTTCTTTTGCACCGCCTATAAATAATGCGTTGCCTGCTTGATTATAATCCATAATGCCTTTGAATAGAAATGCACAAGTATCTGATTCTGTGTTGTTTCTGCCAACTACTTCTACTTCATAAAACACTGTGCTTTGTCCTACTAGTGGTACTTGACTATTATTGCTATCTCTATACAGTTCAATTTCAGTTGCACTAGTAGATGTTCCGTATAATATGTATTGTGTGTTCTCTACAGGATTTAGTGCTTGGTCACTTTCTATTGTTAAACTGTTTTCAATATTAACATTAACATCAGTGAGTACCATTACTGGTCCAGTTGTACTGTCGGTAATACCTGTTAAGCTACCGCCTCCTCCACCTCCAGCATTGATAACAACACCGCCTGGTGTAACTCCATCACTAAGTCTAAATGTTTTTGTAGCTACATCAAAGAATACACGGTCTTTGTCACCAACAAATGTAGTTCCGCTGTATCCATTTTTTTGTGTAGTATTAAACTTTTGTACTGTCACTGGGTTAGTCCTCTAGGTGGCTATCGTCTCCAGCGAATACTACTCCCACTAGTTTATTTTTACCATCGTCGACATCTTCTAGAGGATCAGTTTGATCCCTATCAGGCATAATTTTGTCAACAACGTCTCCTTCTTTACCTAGTGCGGCTTTTTTAAGTTCGATATTTTGTTGTAGTGGAGGAACCATTACTGGGTTCGGATCAAGTATGTCTGGACCATGTTCTTCTTCTGGTTCAGCACTAGGCATATCAATCTCAGGATCACCGTCTCCGTTGATCTTAATGTTGATTGGTACGTTAATTGTAAATTCTCTAGCTTTCATATCTCGTCCTTACTTGTATTTATAGTATTTATGAGGATTTTTTGTCCAACAACTTCATGTAGTCAGTGTTAGCGATATCCTTTTTACCATATATTCTTTCAGTTGTTGCATCTGCACTAGTCCAATATTTGTCTGCTATATGATCTAAGAACTCTTCTAGGTCATTTGCATGTAGCATTACACCTTTGTTCATTCTATCTGTTACACTGTTCATATATGCTTGTACTTCTACTAGTCCTACTTGTGGGTGTATACCATATTGTTGCATGTATTCTATTGTTGCTGTACTTGCTCTGCCGCCTTCCATCAAATTACGATACATAAGTTCAAAGCCTCTGCGTACATGGTGACGTTTTTCTTCACGTTCAAATTGTTCTTCGTCCCAATCTTCAATTCCATTTTTTTCTTTAATAGCATTATAACTGTCGATTAGAACAGCAATGTCTTTGAAACTTCCGTTTATTTTGCTTTCATACATGGTAATGCCTACCATTGTATTTCTTAGTTTTGCATTTAATAAGTTATCATCTGGATCTTGTGCTAGTTTGTTTTGTAGTTTTTCAATCTTTTTCAGTTGCTTTGCATGATTGACTTGTGCTTCTGACAATGCCATTTTACGCTTTTCAACTTCAGCCATAACCTGCCGCATCATACGCATTGGGCTTTGCCCGTTGAGCATTGTAATACTCATCATGCTCAGTGTGCTTTGACTGTTGTTTCTGTCAAAATATTTGGTTTTGCTGTCTAGTTCTGGTAAAAATTCATTTACTTTTGCAACTGCATTTTGATTGATTATATCTTTGGTCACTGTGGGCATGTTGAATGTAACACTATCCACACTGACAATGGATTTTTTATCAGTCATTGATTACTCCATTAACTGCTATTATAATTATTTATGTTCCTGATGTACCACTTGGATAAGCCTTGGTGGTTGGTAAATTACCAAAGCTAGTTGCATTACTTGGTGTGGCTATTGTGATATAGTCAATAGTATCTCTTTCTTGCCAACTCGATCCTGTACCACCTGCTATTACGCCTCTTGTGGCATTATTAGTTGCACCTGTATCACTTTTGCCAGTTACTAAATCACCAAAGTCTGTAGCGTTACCAGGTGTTGCAACAGTGAAATATTCCATAGTATTGTACCACGCATATGGTTGTGTTATCTTCAACCCACCAGCAAATACAGCGTATGTGCCATCACCCATGCCTGCTAAGTTCATTCGATTTAGTGTATTGTCTCCAAAGTCGGTTGCATTTCCTGGTGTGGCTATTGTAATTCTATCTGTTTGAGTTGTAGTTGTGTTAGGGCCGCCGCTTCTACCGCCTGATATTAAACCATAAGTGCCATCACTAGCACCTCCGCGTCTATCACCTGCTACATACATATCACCAAAGTCTGTACCATTTCCTGTAGTTGCTATTGTAATGTATTCCAAACTATTTCCATTAAAATTCATATTTGCTGGGTAAACACCATAAGTACCATCACTTACACTTCCCCAGGATCCACTGTTACTAGTAGCTAGTGTTGAACCAAATGTTACAGGCGCACTATATGTGGCAAACGTTACATATTCAATAGCAGTTATGTTATTATCACCACCAGCGAATACAGCTCTAGTACCATTTGACATTGCCGCCATTGCATAAGCATAACGTCCCAATGATCCAAAGTTTGTTGCATTACCGGTTGTGGTAATATCTAATGTATCAATTTGTCCTGGGTTTTTGTTACTTGAACCTGCAAACAATGCCTTATCGCCAAAGTAACTTGGAGAACTGCCGCCACCTGAAGTATCGAGAGAACCTGTTTCATAATAATTCCATGATGTAGTACTGGAAAAACTTCCAAAAGCTACATTATTTGTTACATTGTTATAAGTGATAAGTGACTGATCATAAACATAATCACTTCCTATTGAGAGAGTTTCTGTGTTCGAATAACTTGTTAAGTCATAAGCAGTTGCTAATGTTAATTTCCATTCCTGATTATTCGGAGCCGCCTGCTGCTGAGTAATAAATGCAATCTTACCATCATTGGAAAAAGTTATTCCCCATAGTCGTAAATTACTTCCTAATCCCATCTGAGCAGAAGTAACACACGAAGCTGACTGTAGTGCGGGAAGACTTACACCGCTAAGTGAATATGCTGTAGTTAAATCAGTTGTGAAAATTCCTGCTGTATCTCCGGCTGCAAATATTTTCATGCCATCATGTGAGAATTGTAATGAGCGGGGTGAGAGCAAAGGCAATGGCAACACAACTGTTGGGCTACCAACATTTAGTCCGCTAACATCATATGCCGACGAACAAGCACATTCCCAAATTTGATATCTTTCACTGATAGGAGTATATTGATTTTCGTATTCCATAGCAATAAACAGCTTTGTACCATCATTATTCCATATAATATCGTTAATACCCATTAGCTTTTCGGTGTAGCGTGTATTGCTAATTGAATTGTATGTTGCTGTTGATATATCATATGCAGTACTTAAATGATATTGGGCAACAGAAACCTGTGTCCACGCCGAGTCGTAAGCCATGCCAGTTACCCAGGTTCTAGTACAAACATACATTCTTGTACCGTCATTGTTGAAAGTATAACCTGATGGATTAAATCCAAAACTACTATCAACAGTTGATGCAACTGTTCCTTTGATTGTACTCCAGTCGACAGATTGTTTGATAGTACGATCATAAGTGCCGCCAGTGACACCACCTCCACCGCCACCTCCGCCTAAGGTTTGTTGGGTGCCTTCAACAACTGTAGCACTAGATACACTAAATCCATTTGTATAGCCTGTGGCACCACTCTTAAAATACATGGACATATTTGAGTCTAAGTTCACAGTACCATTGCCGTATGAGGTAGTGTCATTTCCGACACCTCCATCTGTTATATCACTGATCTCCCAATCACCATGTGTTCCGTTTATAGCTGTAGTTGTGTCGGTAGGATCAAATTTGAATATTGCGTTTTTCCAGTCACTTCCTGTGTAATATGGAACGGCTGTAACTATTTTTCCGTCCGACAGTTCAACAAGTGACTTGGTTGCATGACCTAAGAAATAACTTGAGTTTGTAAGTCTAAACTCTTTTTGAACAGTGACAGTACCTGTGCTATCAAATACTACAATATAAAATGACTTTCTATAAGAATCGGTTGTCCACGGCATAGAACCAGCCCGTAGTGCTACACTGCCATTTGCTAACAGTTTTATTCCATAACCAGCAGTATAGTCATATCCAGCATATGCCGCTCCGTGATCTGTACTAGCTTTATCCCAATACTTCCTCCATGTAGCAGTTCCGTTGGCGGTAGTTTTTACAATTCTTAAGGATCCAGATTCCCACATATATGCGGCACTTTCACCTGACGAGTTAGTGTCGATATCCATTATCCTAGATTCAGCACTTCCACTTCCCCAATGAATGCCCCATGTAACTGAGCTTAATGTATTGTTTACTTTTGCAATCCACATAGAACTGACATCTTTAGATATTACATAAACATTAGTGCCATCAGTACTAATTCCTTGTGGATAACTTTTTTGAGAAGAGCGTGATATCAACGTCTTCGTAACACCACCATTTGCGTCATATTTTATAAGATGACCTTTGGGATCCTGCGAGAAATATTGAGCATAACTTTGAGATTCACCTACAGCAAACGCATTAGATCCTACTCCAACTATGTCAAAATGTTCGTCGTTATAGCCTTCTCCAAAAAAGTCATCAAATGATTTAGTTAAACTACTAGTTAGTCTCATAACGTGACCATCTTTGCCAGACCAAATACTCGGACCTTCTCCTGCAGTGAAGATATTATCGCTGCTGTCAACTGCAACTGATCTATTAACTAAACCACTACTGTTTGCGCCAAATGATGCGGCACTATCAACAGTGCCGTCTGATTTAATTTTTACTACTGTTGTATGACCTCCGCCGGAGTCTCCTGCGGCAATAATATTACCACTACTGTCCACATCTAAACTTCTTAATTGTAGATCAGTATAACCGTATCCTTTTAGTTCATCTTCTATTGTACTAATCCAGCCTTGTGGACTACCACCGCCAGCTGCCTCTATCACAGTAACATCTGGAGTAACAGTTGTAGTAGGTGTGAATACAGTATCATTATAACCAGACCCACTATTATATGCATACATTCCAAAACCACTAGTAACATCTGTTACAGTAGAATAACTAGAAAAGGTTTGGGCCGGAGGATTGTAAGTAAAATCGGATGGTGTATTGCTATTGGTTGAAAGTATTAAACCACCTGAAAGACCACTAGTTGTCGAACCAAATGTACCTGTAACTATAGTCTTTGGAAGTTTCATCAAGTCTGGATAATATTCGGATGTACCACCTACGAAAGGGTTAACTGTTATAATAATATTACCATTATTATCTGTTTGTATTCCAGTACCTTCTTCTACAAAATATCTCCAAGTACTACTATCTTCATTATTAAAATCCCACATATTCACGTGAGCCCCAGTAGAGGAATTTATTTCTCTTATTTGAATATTATCTCCATAAGTAATTTGATCAGTTATCCCCACAAATATTTTATCATCATCGGTTACAGCCATAGAATACTGATCGTCAGTAATATCAGGGTCTAGTCCTTTACTCCAATTAACACTACCATCAGTAGCACTAAGAGACATTAGGGTTCCTCCAAAAGGATGAGATGAGCTATAAGAATCTGGAATAGCTAAGTAAGTAATTTTACTATATCCTGCAACTATTACTTCGCCTGTAGAGAGTGTGGAAATTTGTTTTGCAAAATCGTGGCCGTTGGCTTGCGTTGAATTGTTTGTTCCATATCGTTTTGTCCACACATAAGTAGGATCACCATTCTCTGTAATATCCATTCTTGCAACTACACCATAATAAGTGGAAGCGTATGTTGGAGAATACATTTGCCAGCCTAAATACATTCTATTGTTCTCATCAATGTGTATAGGATTTGTGGTTGCCGAGCTTTGACTAAATGTTCCCGATGGTGGCAAAGTATATACTTTTTTTATTGATCCGTCACTTGTATCAATTCTAGCAAGACCAATTGTATCTTTACTATAGTTTTGAGGAGAGGTTACGCCATCATTATATGTAAATATTCCCCATATATTATCCCAAGCGTCAATAGTCGCCGATCGAAGATAGGTACCATGATCACTAGTAGACGCATTGGTGTACTTGAATGTCTTTTTATATTGCTCAGCACCAGATGAATCAAATTTTATAATATGTGAAGTGATGTCACCTGTACCAGCTTGTTCATAATATCCATAATCGTAACTAATACATATTGGATTACTGCTAGAATCGATTACGATATGAAGAGCTCTCATATTTCTATTTCCCCAAGCTCTTATCCATACAAATGCACCAGTACTATCTCTTTTTATCAGCCAACTACTGTCATCACCACTTATATTTCTTCCCACTGTATAATAAGATCCATCCGGGGCTTGCTTAGTACTATGACCACGCATCTGTGAATCACTCTGACCATTTGAGTAGGTCCAATCTTCAGGTATTCTTGAATAAAAACCAGCGTCATTTACGTTAACACCAGTGACTGTGTTTGGACCAGTAGTTGTTGCTGAAATACTGCTAGGTGTTAAATTACTAGCAGTGCCTGTTGTAACATTTGACATTGTATTAGCTGTATAAGAAGTAAATGTTGTAGAGTTTAACTCACCAGCTGAATCACCTAGAGATTGTGCAGTTATTACAAAATCTCCACTTGTTCCAGCTTGTATTATAGCTGGTAGTTTTACAATAAATCCATTAGAATAGTTAGCTCCACTAGGATACCAGAAGCCTGTAATTACAGCATTGTCTTTGTGATCTATAAAAATATCTTCAAGGTAGAAAGACAAAACGCCAGGATTTGAGGCTCCAGTTATCTTCCATTCTTGTTCAAGTGTACCATCACTTGCATACACAAACAACACTTCATTATCACCGAATGTATAAATTTTACCAGCACTATTAACTGCTATTTTTTTAGTACCGTCTGTGTTGTTAGTATGTCTTTGCCAAACAACACTGCCATCAGTACCACTTAATTTTAGCACAACACCGTAATATGTGCCAAGGTAATTTTTGTTGGTCCATCCACAAGTAAGAACATCGCCTTCTGGTGTTATTGCACAATTTTGAAACTGATCACTGTGATAGCCATTACTTGACTCTTCATCATCAAAGAATTTATTCCATATTATGGATCCATCAGTGCCACTTAGTTTCATTACCATACCAGAACTATATCCACCGCCTGTTATTTGTTCATGCATACTACCTGATACAAAGATATCTCCATTGCTGTCTAAAGCTATACCTACTGCTTGAGATTGTTGACCTCCGTGGTCATATTTTTTAACCCATTGTACTACGCCGCTACTATTGATTTTTACTACAAATGGATTTCTATTTCCACTGTTACTCTGAGCTTCTGTGGCTCCTGTAACATATATGTTATCACTACTGTCTGTTGTTCCAGCTAAAGGTAGCCAGTTTTCACTACCGCCGTCTGATAATGTTTTAGTCCATTGGTGAGTTCCATCACTAGCATGTTTAACAACTATTCCTTTAAGAGGAGAAGCGCCTGTATATCCTACAGAAATCATATTGCCACTAGTATCTACAGCGGTATCTTCTAATCTATCAGTGTTACTTCCATAACCACCCGCTTCAAAGGTCCATTGACGTGAGCCATCTTTATCATATTGTGCTACTAGTATTTTGTTGATTGCGGCATCATATCCTGCAACATATATGTTACCGCTACTATCACCATCGATTGCATATAATTTTTCATTGTTGGGGTAGTTTCCAATTCCTGATGTGAAGTCGCTTCTCACTACCCAACCATCGGTAAGAGCAGTGGGGGTCCCACCACCTCCACCACCTCCGCCACCAGATCCTGTACCCCACTGAAATTCAAATAGTCCATCATTACCACATGCAATATATATTTTAGAAAAATCATTGTTAAATGTGAGTGCTTGTGCGAGATCTATTCCGTATAATGTTTCTAAATCTAATTTCTCGTTGTTGTAGGACATAGTCGAAACATCAAAGCCTGTACTTAAATCATATTCGTAGAGCCATCTAACACCTGCTCCACCAACTTCAGCTCCAACTGCCCACATCTTAGTACCATCGCTATTAAAATGTATTGAGGGTAGAACTGCTGTTGAATTACCAGCTGTAGTAGGAACAAACGTTGCTGTTGGATTTGTCGATTTTGTTGTGACATCGTATGCTGAACTGAGTGAAAATTCTAAAATGTTACAATCATTACCAGACACCTCAGAGATAAACATCTTTGTACCATCGCTGTTAAATTTTATATCTTCCATACCACCATACCCATACGGTGCGGCGCTATGCGATATTCCCGTCTTTGTATGACCAGTTCCAGTTGCAGTACTGATGTCGTAATTTGTTGACATGCTAAAGCTAAATATTTCATTATCTTCACCAAAGTATCCTCTGGATCCATCGGCATTAAACTCTATTGATTTAGGTGAAAAGTCAGCGTCTGCTATTTCGTTATATGTTAAAAAGTTAACATTATTATAAGAGATATCTGCTGTTTGTGTAGAATAAGCAGTGGTTGTATCAAATTCGTATATACCATAACTGTTATTTGATCCACTTGTTTGAATTGCCGCTACTAGTTTATTACCACTATCAACCCATCTCAGTCCTGTCATAACATCTACCGCTGAATTAGCATCTGGACCATCAAATACCCAAGGAGTTCCGATTTGAGATATTGATTTGCCGCCAAATGTAGTTCCGCCGCCGCCGCCACTAGTTCCGTAACCTAAATCCATAAACTGCAAGCCGAATGCACTTGAACTGCCGCCAATTTCAATTGTTGCTACTAATTTTGCATTTTTTACAACAAAGCTCTTACCAAATTTAGTATTGGCAGAAGTTGGATTGTTTACTGTTGCATGTACTGTACCATCAGAATTATATACTGTAATCAGTCCATCGTCGGTTCCGTTTGCATCATTAAATCCATCACCTGATAAAATTTTATCATGGTCAATATCTACATGTACATTATATCCTGGGTATCCATCTCCAGGCAATGTCTTTGTCCAGTCTGTACTCCAACTATTAGATGGATCTCTAAGAATCAAGGTTGAACCTACCCCACTACCATTAACCATTGGAACTTTGCCTGTAGATATAACTGCCTGATATCTATCGCCTATGTAATAGTTTGGTGTGTATGAATTAACTTCTGTAAAACTTGTGCCACTACGGTTGTAATTATGAGCCCTAGTTGCATGTGCAACTATAAGTTTAGTGTCATAAACATATGCACCACTTTGACCAAAATTGCCGTTGCTGTAATTGCCTTGTCCCCAATTTGTGGTTGGATCACTAACAATATTAATTGGATTTTTTATGACTGTATCGGGTGTACTGCCCCAGTTATTAGGATCAGCATCACTAATATCAAAGTAAACAACAGCGCCGCCGTCGAGATCAGTAAAAGTAGATTTGACGTGACTGGCGGGAATGTACAATCCGTCATTGGTTGCTGTTATTCCATTTTGCAATAATCCTGAACCAAAAGCGGCATGCATTGATCCAGCAGTGCGTGGTAAAAGCTGTGAAGAAAAGTCGTTTACTTTCCAAACTTTTACAAGGCTGAAATCACTTAACTTGTATGCAAATATATATGAGTTTTTACTAGCATAGTTGTTGCTGCTTACTGAACCTCCAACTGGTCTGTAAGGTGCACCAGTAAAGAAGTAGTTGTCATTTATTCCAACAGACATTCCAAATTGGGCGGTTATAAATTTACTTGTTACGCTTCGTCCGCCATCTGTTTCATTTACAAGGTTTGAGCTATCTCCGTAATCTCCGTTGAGCATACCGTTCCAGCTTTTCATTACTGCACCATCGCTGTTGCGGATAACCCAAGCCCATCCTGCATTTAAAATTTCTTTATTGCTTCCTGTAGTGCCTGCACCAGTATGAGTGATGTTTATTTGGTCATCACTTACTATAGTGTAGGTTCCATTTGTAGCTAGTTTATTATGCTCTCCAAAGCTCTGTAGACTACCAGATAGTGCATATGTATGACTTCCGCCACTAGCTGAAGAGATTGAATTTGTAATTGTTTGGTTTGAAACTACCGGTGATCCACCACCGCCGCCTCCAGATCCATTTCCTGGTACCATAGGCATGCCGAAAGGCCCCATTGCTGTACTTGGAAGACTAATTACGGGCATTTACTAAACTCCTCCAAATGACGTTAACTGTCCTAGCACAATGTATGTAGCATTGTCTCTCATAATTGTAAATGAGATTGCATCTGTTCCATTGTCTGTTCCTGTTGGCGTACTGTTTCCTTGCCATATAATTGTTTGTGCGGCTCCACCAATTTGTACTGCATTTGGAATGTATGCTGTTCCGCCTTGTGTAACTACTATACCCACACTTGTTGAAAACTTGTATTGATTTAGATTTAAGTTTGTAAAGTTAGCAGTCCAATCTGCCGCTGGTGTTGTGTGGTAGAACATTTTTCCGTTAGCACAATCATGTGCTACTGTACCTGTTGCTCCTGTAAGAGCACTATACTTTTCTTCTGCACCTTTGTACAACAATACTCTTTCATCAAAACTAGCTACACCTTGCAAAGTAACACTGGTGCCATTGCTTTCCTTACCTATAATAACATCACCAGTTCCGCTAGATCTACCAATTTCAATTTGACCGTTATTTGCACTGTCCATTGTAACATAGTTAAAACTTGATAGTTGCAGGTTACCAGCAGTTGTTGAAATACTACCGTTGTCCATTGTAATGTTGAAACCTTGGCAATCCAAATCACCGCCCAGTTGTGGTGTAGTATCTTCTACTAAGTTAGATATGCCACCGCCTGATGCTGTAATTGTAAGTGTATCAGTATTTTGGTCAGTGGTTATACTAATACCACTACCAGCTTCTATATATAGTTTGTCTGTTGTTCCGTCAGCAACAATATCGTTTTGACCTGAACTTGCTACTGTAGAAAATAGATTTTGTGAACCACCACCACCTGACTGTGCCACCCATGCATAATCACTTCCGTTCCAACTTAGTACATGTCCACTTGTTGGACCGCTTTGATTTAGATGTGTGTCTATAGCACCGTTCAAACCTGCTGTTGTTTGATAACTGCTCAATGAACTATCATTTGCAAGTTTAACCCAGTTACCGCCATGAGCAAAGTAACCTGCTCCTGTGCCGTGAACATGTGCAAACATACCATGATAGGTTGTAGCACTTGGCAAATCACCTTCTGTAGCATACATATTTGCAAATAACATTTTACCAGTAGTAGTAATGTTATTACTGCCCATATCAATAGCACCTGTCATTGTGCCGCCTGCCAGTGGTAGTTTTTCAGCTATACTGGTTGCTGTAGTTGTTGCAAAGTTTGGATCGTCTCCTAGTGCCGCCGCCAGTTCATTTAGTGTGTCCATTGTGCCCGGAGCTGTATCTACCAGTGCATCAATTTTAAGTTGAGCTCTTGCATCTGCTCTAGCATCTGTGTAGTACAAGTTAGTTGTACCTTCTGACAATGCATCTGTATCTGCCGCGCCACCTGTGTCATATGTAACTTCACCTGTAGTTGGATTATATTCTAAACTGTGTGTACCGCTTGCGTTTCTAACTGGTTTAACTACAAAACTACCAGTTTGGGTATTTTCTAAAGCTGTATTTGAGGCGTTTAATATAATACTATCAGCGGCTTGGTTTGATGTACCAGCATTTGCACCAATTGCTATTGCGCCACTACCTTGATTAACTTCACCCGCCAAATAACCAATTGCTATCCCTGAAAGACCTTGTGCGGAGTATCCTGCACCTGAACCAATTGCTACAGTGCCTGCACTTTGCGATATTTGACCTGCAGTTCTACCAATTGCTACTGCATAACCACCTTGACTTGTTTTACCAGCATCAGTACCAATACCAATTGCGTCTGCGCCTTGACCAGTTAAACCTGCCTGGCTACCAATTGCTACTGCTTTTGTTCCTTGACTTGTTTGACCTGCATACTGACCTACGGCTACTGCTTTATCACCTTGGGAGGTTTCCCCTGATTGACTTCCTAATGCTACAGCGGCTACACCTTGTCCTGTGTTACCTGCGTTGTTACCTATTGCTTGTGAATAATCTCCACTGTCACCGGCATTTTTACCTATTGAGACAGCTTCCGCTCCTGCTGTAGCACCGTTGCCTATTGCTACTTGTGTTGTATTAGATAATACTAATCCACTTAAATCTGGTGGTGTATATGTAAGCACTCCTGTATTAGGTGCTTGATCACCAACATATGTTAATGTGCCGCTACCTGCATTGGCTAGTGTTGAAACACTAATATCAGTTGGTTGTAGTGCATTATCTGCTTTTGTACCTTGAGCACTTGTTGCCGCATCTGTAATTCCATAACCAGCTAGTGTTGTTGGTTTTTCAGTTAATGAACCAAACTTTCCGTCAAAGTCTAGTGCGTCATCATCGTACAATTCAGTAAAGTTGAGGTTAACTTTATTTAATGCACTACGAAGTGTTTCACCATCACCTGAAAGTTCGCTTGTACCTATGTTAATAACTTCTTTTGCCATGTCTATTCCTTAACGATTCATTTCTATACTTGATATTGTTCCACTCTGCCAGTTTGAAATATTTGCTCTAAGCCATACAAAGTTTCCGACTGCATTATATGATTTCATACTTGTCTCAGCGATATTATAAACCAAACTTTCTGCGGCTTGTTTTGTTATTAATCCAGACGTATCAACAGCGAAGTCATCTGTGCCTAATTCAATATCAAACCAGTCATTATCTCCAGGTGTAGTTTCTAAGCTACCTTGTATTTTAATAGTACCGGTAAATCCAGTTATGTTAACCACAACTGTGTGCAGTCCGTCTGACTGTCCAAAGTATGCGTCACCTTTTACTTTTTCACTGGTGAGCGTTGTACTACCTGAAAAACCGCTTGTTGATAATATTGTTACTGTGTCAGCCATGATTTTCTTCTTGTATAATTTCTACTAGTTTGCCGGGCCCAACTAATTCTTGCACTGCGGCTTCTATAGTACTTACTATTTCTGGATCCATAATTTTTCGGCGTTCGTCACTATCTTTCAGCAGTTCGCTTACTTTGATAACGACCATGTCTTCGTTTAATTGTGCCATAGTTGTACTCCTTCGCTAGTTGTATTTATTACAACTCGTCCAGGGTAACTACTTTATTTGTACGGGTAATATATTTCTTGTACACCATATGTAGTGTAACAACATCATCATGGTTAACTAGATAGATACTGCCTGTAGCTGTGTACGGGCTTTGATATAAACTACGTCCGCTATATCCGTGATACTTTTTGATAGCTTGTCCGTTAACTGAATTGTGTTTACGACTCCATAGTTGTTGCATCTTAAGTTGATGTGATTTACTAGTAATTCTAAATGTATCATTTAATTTATAAGTTCCAGGTTCAAAACTATCATAACAAAAGTTTTGCATTTCTTCAAATATTTCTTGATCTGCATTGCCATATCTTGTACTGCATACTTTATAACGAAACTTCTTATACCATAGTTGTGGTCTAGTTACTATAGTTAAATCGTTAACCAAGATATCTTGATGTTTACTACTTATTGGTCCATGTATAGAAATTAAATCATCACTCCATGTTTCTATTAACCATGGTATGATATCAGGTCTAGTCAAATAAACAAAAAATTGTCTATCAGCTCTAGTTTTAAAGTCAATTTCATGACTCTTAAGATGCCGTTCTATTTGTTTATTTCGATACCATGCATCCTTTATAGCAGTACTTTCACTACGCCACTCAGGTTGAAAGAAAGCTACTTTCCAGGTGTGTTTTTTATAGTATATTTTAGTGCCGTACTTAAAGTCAGGTCTGGATCTTATCTGTTTGGATATTGATTCCATTGTTTATTACTTTCAATTTTACTAAGTCTACGTCTTTGCCAAAAAGTATTTTCTTTGCTAACGGTTTCTTAATCTTTTCATTGATTAGTCTAGCCATTGGTCTTGCACCCATTGTAGGAGTAAATCCTTTGTTAGTTAACCAGTCAACCACTTCGTCGTCATATTCAACAACTACGTTCCTTGGTTCTAACATATCTTCTAATTCTTTTAAAAATTTAACTGTAACACTTTTCATTAGTGTTTTGTTTAATTTCTTAAACTGCACTACTGCATCCAGTCTATTTCTAAATTCTGGCGCAAAGAAACTTTTAACTGCTAGATCTTGTGCTTCATCATTTGTATCGCTTGAACCAAATCCAATTCCATGTTTTTCAGCATCTCTAGCACCTAGGTTACTTGTAAGTATAACAATAGCATTCCTAGCACTAACAGTTTTACCATCACTTGATGTTATCATACCGTTATCCATAATTTGTAACAGTACATTGCTTACATCTGGGTGTGCTTTTTCAATCTCATCTAATAGCAGTATACAATTAGGGTGTTCTTCTAATTTGTTTATTAGTAGTCCACTACCTTGACCGCCTTCTCCATAACCTACATAACCCGGAGGTGCACCAATTAGTTTTGCAACTGTATGACGTTCTTGATATTCACTCATATCAAAACGTATCAGTTCCATATGCATTATATCGCTTAGGCGTTTTGCTGTTTCTGTTTTACCTACACCAGTTGGTCCTGTAAACAAGTAATTGCCAATTGGCTTTTCAGGATCTTTGAGTCCAGCTTTGGCAATATAAATGCTATCACTTAGTCTTTCTAATGCTTCGTCTTGTCCGAATACTTTGGTACGCAGAGCTTTTTCAATATCGATCTGACGTTCTTTTTTATACTCACTGTCTTTGGTAAGCACTAGTTGGTCTACTGGTATTCTAGTTAGTTTTGCTACTTCGTAACGTATGTCGTCCAGTTCAAGTACACCTTTTCTACTATCAACTGGCAATAACATTTGTCTAGCTGCCGCGGCATCTAATACATCAAATGCTTTGTCTGGCAAAAATCTATTAT
>VMHT01162385.1_pt1 | contig 15029 bp, 10 predicted proteins | sample 4693611 | NCBI WGS metagenome assembly VMHT01 (sample SAMN12280063, study PRJNA550983) | marine metagenome | isolation source: seawater sampled from same location over 5 years 0.02-0.2 micron viral filtrate | place: USA: collected off the coast of southern California halfway between the port... ... | reverse complement strand
GAGGCTGATGAGTCAGATGGAAGTTTTTTAAAATTGCCTATAAATTATTCTATAGTAACTAATATTGACCATGAACACTTAGATTATTATAAGAATTTTAAAAATTTAGAAAGTTCTTTTATCAAATTTATAAACAAAACACCTCCTACAGGCAAATCAATAATTTGTATAAATAATAAGAATATTCAAAAAATTTTAAAAAAAATTAAAAATAAAAATATTATAACTTATGGAGAAGACAAAAGTGCAGATTATCAAATTAAAAAACTCAGATATAATTTTGATAGTACTACTTTTGATTTAGTATTTAAAAACCAAGAAAGAAAAAAAACAAATGTTAAAAATATTACAGTAAAATTATTGGGAAAACATAATGCGCTCAATGCAGCTGCTGCATTTATAGTATGTTTAAATCTTGGAGTTGATCTTAAAAAAGCTAAAAATTCATTAAAGAATTTCTCAGGAGTACAGAGAAGAATGACTAAAGTATTTTCCAAAAATAAGAATGATTTTTATGATGACTATGCTCATCATCCAACTGAAATAAGCTCGATTTTAGAAGGGGTTTATAACGTAAATTCTAAAAGGAAAATTATAAGTGTTTTTGAACCTCATAGATACTCAAGAGTACTGTCTTTAAAAAATGAATTTTCAAAGTGCTTTTTTAAATCAAATTTAGTTATAATATGTCCCTTATATGCTGCGGGAGAAAAAAAAATTAAAAAATTTAATTTAATAGAATTTGCAAATTTAATTTCAAAAAATTCAAATACACAAACAATAATTGTTAAAAATGAAAAGGAGCTTATTAAGTATTTAAAAAAAAATCTCATAAACAATGAAATAATTATTGGAATGGGAGCAGGCAAAATATCAAAATGGATGCATGATCTTAAATCTTCACTATGACATTAGAAAATTATTTCAATATTAAATTTGGAGAAAGCGTAAAGAAGAACGTAAATTTAGCAAATTATAGTTGGTTTAATCTTGGAGGAAATGCTCAATTTTTTTTTAAAGCGGAAGAAATAAAACAATTATTAGATTTTTTAAAAGAGGCAAAAAAAAAAAATTTAAAAACTACTATTTTAGGTGCGGGATCAAATACCTTGTTTAGGGATAATGGCGTAAAAGGAGCAGTGATTAAACTAGGTAAAGAGTTTTCTTATATTAAAATAATTGAAAAGGATATTTTAGAAGTAGGAGCAGCAACTCTCGATCGGAAATTAGCTAATTTTGCAAAAGATAACAATATTGGAAATTTTGAATTTTTATCTTGTATACCAGGTTCTATAGGGGGCGCGATTACAATGAATAGCGGTTGTTACGATAATGAGATTTCTAAAGTTTTGTTATCAATAAAAGCTTTAGACAAATCCACATTAACGGAAATTGAAATTAAAAAAGATGATATTAATTTTTCATACAGAGGTACAGATTTGAAAGATGATTTAATCATAATCTCAGCTAGGTTTAAAGGCAATATTAACAAAAAATCTCTTATAGAAAAAAAACAAAATGAATATATTAGAAATAAAAAAAAAACTCAACCAAGCCAGATAAAAACATGTGGAAGTACTTTTAAAAACATTAGTCGAGACAAAAAAGCGTGGATGCTTATCAAAGAAGCAGGCTGTAACAAATTAAAAGTAGGAGATGCTATAATTTCAGAAAAACATTGTAACTTTTTTGTTAACAATGGTAATGCTAAATCCTCAGATATCGAAGATTTAATAAATAAAGTTAAAAAAAGAGTTTATGAAAAAACTGGAGTAAATCTTGAATTAGAGATTAAAATAATCGGTGAGTAAAAAAAAATTTCATAATGTTCTAGTTGTTTTAGGCGGCACTTCAGGTGAAAGATCAGTAAGTTTAGAAAGTGGTAGAGCTTGCATCAAAGCTCTTAAAAAAAAGAAGTATAAAGTTTCAATTTTTGATCCAAAAAATAAAAACTTTAATTTAATCAATAATCAAAAAATAGATGTAATTTTTAACGCTTTACATGGAAGAGATGGAGAAGATGGCGTAGCACAAAGTTATTTTGAATATCTAAAAATTCCTTATACTCACTCAGGAGTCTTAAGTTCTTACAATGCTATGAATAAAATTATTTCAAAAAAAATATTTATTAAAAATAAAATAAAAACACCAAAATTTTTTTCGATTAATGAACAAGAAAATAAAAAAAACTTAATAGAAAAAAAAATGAAAAGCAAAAAAATAAAATTTCCAATTGTATTAAAACCGGTAAATGAGGGGTCTAGTTTAGGTGTAGAAATTTGTAAAAACAAAAAATATTTATTTAAATCATTAAAGTTTTTACAAAAGAAATATAGCGAATTAATCTTAGAAGAATATATTGGCGGACAAGAAATTCAAGTCGCAGTTATAAATGGTAAGTCGTTAGGGGCTATCGAATTAAAACCCAGAAGATCATTTTATGATTACAAGGCAAAATACACAAAAAAGGCAAAGACAGAACATATCATGCCAGCAAAACTCGCAAGTAAAAAATATCAAAATGTATTAAATATTGCCAAAAAAACTCATAAAGTTCTTAAATGCAGAGGAGTTACTAGGTCAGATTTTAAATACTATAAAAACAATTTTTATTTATTAGAAATCAATACACAGCCAGGAATGACAAATTTATCATTGGTTCCTGAGATAGCTAGTTTTACGGGTTTAAACTTTGAAAACTTAGTTGAAAAAATTTTGTTAGATGCAAGTATTAATAAATGAAAAAGAAATTAGTAATTGCTTTTGGTTTACTTATATTATTAACAACAATTTCTTCAAATCAAAAAAAGACAACTTCAATATTTGCTATAAATAAAATAATTATAGAAAATAATAAATTAGTTAAAGACACTGATATAAAAAAAATTTTAAAACCAATTTACAATAAAAATCTATTTTTTTTAAAAAATAGCTTCGTTAGAAAAATGCTTTTGCAAAATAACTACATCGAAAGTTTTGAAATAAAAAAAATATATCCAAACTCCCTCAAAATTAAAATTTTTGAAAAAAAACCTATAGCAATTTTGTATAAAAAAAATAAAAAATTTTACTTAAATGAAAAAATTCATTTAATTAATTATATAGATATTAAAAAATATAATAGTCTACCTGTTGTTTATGGAAACGAAAAAGAGTTTAAAATTTTTTATCAAAGTCTGGATGCAATTAACTTTCCTATAAATATAATTAAGAATTTTACTCAATTTGAAGTAAATAGATGGGACATAGAAACTAATGATGGAAAAATAATAAAATTACCACCTAATAACTACTTAGAAAGTATAAAAAATTACTTAAATATAAAGAGTGAATCAAGTTTTGAAAAATATAAGGTATTTGATTATAGGTTAAATAACCAATTAATTTTAAAATAATTAATGAATAAATCCAATTTAAATCTATTTTTAGAAATAAATAATTTTGATTTTACTTTTTTTGTTGGTGAGGTTGATGAGCAAAATTTATTTAAGTCAATTTATAAAGCAAATGTGCCAGTAACTGGAATTGAAAATAATAGTTTTATTGATTTTGAAAATGTATTTAATTTAATAAAAGATAATATTTATTCTATCGAACAAAAGTATAATCATACATTTAAAGAAATTATTTTAATTTTAGAAAACTTTGATCCAAAATTTGTTAATCTTTCAGGATATAAAAAATTGAATGGGTCTCAAATTGTTAAAGAAAATATTATTTATATTATCAATATATTAAAATCTTATGTTGACAAAATAGAGAAAAATAAAACTATAATTCATATTTTTAATTCAAAATTTAAATTAGATAATAAAAAAATTGAAAATCTTCCTATAGGTTTATTTGGTGATTTTTATTCACACGAGCTTGCTTTCGCACTTATAAACACAAATGATTATAAAAATTTAAATCTTATATTTGAAAATATTAATTTGAAAGTAAAAAAAATTCTGCTTAAAAGCTTCATTAAAGGTTCATATTTAAGTAATAAGAATATTGATACAAACACTTTTTTTCAAATAAAAATAAATGATAAAAATTCAAATCTTTTTTATTTTGAGAATGATACCCTTAAATTAGAGCAAAACTTTAATTTTGGATCAGATATAATTTTAAAAGACATATCTAAAATTACTTCTTTGAAAAGACAAACAATAACAAACTTTTTAAAAAAAATTGAATTATTAAAAGACTTTTCTGAAGATGAAATAATCGAAGAAAATTTTTTTACCAGTGAAAACTATAGAAAAATAAAAAAAGATTTAATTTATAAGATCGCTTCTGCAAGAATTAAAGAGATATCAGAACTGATGATTTTTAAGAATATAAATCTTAATTATTATAATAAGTGTCCAATACCTATCTTTATTGAGCTGGATCAGGACTCTATAGATTACAATTTTAAAAAAATGTATAAAATTATTTTTTCCATGAATGATAAATTTGATGTAAAATTTACCAACAGTCTAACAAGTGAGGATTTATTTAAATCAGCTTACCAAATTGTTCATTTTGGTTGGAATAAAGAGGCCATACCAGTTTCTAAAGCTCAAAAGTCGTTGATAGCTAGACTTTTTGACGCAATATTTTCCTAATATTTGTTATTTTTAGAAACATTAGTTGTTTTAAAAATAAAAACAAATTTGAGTATAAACTTCGCATGTTTAAAGATTTCCAAAAAACTCTAACTAGTTCAGTGAGCTTCGAAGGAATAGGTCTTCATTCTGGAAAAAAATCCAGAGTTGATATTTTGCCCGGAGAAAGTAATAGCGGGATAATATTTAAAAGAGTAGACTTAAAAGAAAACAATCAAGTTGAAGCAAATTTTTCTAATGTTTCTTCAGCTCAACTTTGTACAACTTTAGAAAATGAACATGGAATTAAAGTCTCTACCGTAGAGCACTTATTGGCAGCATTTTATATTTCTGGAATAGATAATGCTGTTGTGGAGATTAACTGTGAAGAAGTTCCAATTATGGACGGATCTGCAAAATTTTTTCTGGAAGTTTTAAAGAAGACAGAACTTAAATCTTTAAATAAAAAAAGAAGATATCTTAAAATTCTTAAAAATATTAAAATGAATGAAGGCTCAAAAAAAATATCTATAGAACCAAACGAATCCTTTGAAGTAGATTTTGAGTTAAATTATGATAACAAAATAATTGGCAAACAAAGAAACCTTATAGACTTTGATAGTTATGATTTAGATGATGTTTCAAACTCAAGAACCTTTTGTTTATTTGAAGATATAGAAAAAATTAAAAAATTAGGCCTAGCTAAGGGGGGCTCATTAGATAACGCGATTGTAGTTGATAATTCAAAAATTTTAAATAAAGGCGGACTTAGAAATAAAAAAGAGTTTGTAAATCATAAAATTTTAGATTTAGCTGGAGATTTTATGCTTTCAGGTTATAGAACATTAGGCAAAGTTGTATGTCATCAAGGTGGACACCAATTAACAAATACTTTTCTTAAAAAAATATTTCAATCAGAGACTTGTTTTCAAATTTCCACATTAAATGAATACAAAGTATCAAAAAAAACTACTAATATAATTCCAGAAAGAATTGTTGTTAACGCATAACAATCTAAATTTATAATACAAATTTTAATTTTAATCTGTTAATACTTATGTAATGTTATCAAGAATATTTTTACTATGCATAATATTTATATTTCTTATTTCTTGTTTAAAAAAAGAAAAACCATTATATCAGCCATCTGAAAAAATTAATCCCTATGAAATTTATGAAGAAGGTTTAGAAGCTTTCCAGGAAAGAGATTTTTTTTATGCAGAAAAAAAATTTTCTGAGGCAGAGTTAAATTTTGAGTTGATAGAACTCTCAGCTAAATCGTCTATCATGGCAAGTTTTTCTTTATACTCAATAAATTTCTATCAAGAGGCTTTAGAAAATTTACAAAATTACATGAAAAAATATCCTTTGGATAAAAATTATATTTATGCAAAATATTTAGAGGCTATAATATATTTTGAACAAATTGGAGATGAAAAGAAAGATTTAAAACCTTTATTACAGTCACAAGAAAAAATTAATCTTTTTATTAAAAATTATCCTGATACAGATTATGCTACCGATTTAAAGTTTAAAAGAAATTTCATAGAAAATCAGTTAGCTGCAAAAGAATTATATATTGCAAGATATTATATGTCTTTGCAAAAGTGGGTGCCTGCAGTGAAAAGATTGAGAATAATAGTGGAAAAATACAATAGTACAATCTTCATTGAAGAAGCATTACACAGATTAGTGGAAGTTTATTACAATATTGGTTTAGAAGATGAGGCAGAAAAATATGCTAAAATTTTAGGTTATAACTATAATTCAAGTAAATGGTTTGAGATGTCTTATAAGGTCTTTAATAAAGATTATGAATTTGCATTAAAGAAAAAGATTCAAGAAAAAAAAGATAAAGGATTAATTAAAAAAATAGTTGATGGTATTAAAAAAAATTGATGCAACTAATGAGCAAGTCAGAGATTAAAATTTTATATAAAGAAAAAATTAATTATCTTAAAAAACTTAATAACTCTTACTTTAATAATGATAAACCGTTGATTTCTGATGCTGACTATGATCGCCTTAAAAAAGAAATTATTGAACTTGAAAGAACATATAATCATCTAGGAAATCTTTCACAAGAAATAGTAGGCTCTTCAGTAAAAAATAAGTTTAAAAAAATTAAACATTTAATTCCAATGTTATCCTTATCAAATGCTTTTAATGAAAGTGATATGGTTGACTTTTTAAAAAAGATTAATAATTTTCTAAACTTAAAAAAAAAAAATTTTGATCTTATTTCTGAACCTAAAATAGATGGAATCTCTGCCACATTAATATACGAAAAAGGTATCTTAGTTAAAGGCATGTCAAGAGGAGATGGAAATATTGGTGAAGATATTTTAGAAAATTTAAAAACAATTAAAGATATTCCTAAAAAAATTAAATCGAATAAAATACCAAATTTACTTGAAGTAAGATGTGAGATTTATATTGGTAAAAAAGATTTCCTTAATATCAAAGATCGTTTTGCAAACCCAAGAAATGCTGCTGGCGGATCACTAAGACAAAAAAATCCTAAGGAAACAGCAAAAATGCCTCTAAAATATTTTGCATATGGTTTTGGAGCTGTAGAACCACTCTGTTTTGAAACTCAATCGGAATTTTTAAAAGTAATTTCTAATTGGAAATTCAAAACTAACCCTTTAATTAAAGTTCTTAGAGATATCAATGAAATAAAAAAACAGCATGAAAAAATTAATCTAATACGATCATCATTAGATTATGATATAGATGGACTTGTTTTTAAGGTAAATAATTTGTCTTTACAACGAAGATTGGGCAATACATCTAATTCTCCTAGATGGGCTATTGCCTACAAATTTTCAGCAGAGAAAGCTATTACAAAAATAAAAGATATAACAATTCAAGTTGGCAGGACAGGCGCAATCACACCCGTCGCTAAAGTTGAACCAGTAAATGTTGGAGGTGTAGTAGTCTCAAATGCCACCTTACATAATGAAGATGAAATTGAACGCAAGGGTATTCGAATTGGAGATATTGTTCAAATTCAAAGAGCTGGAGATGTTATTCCTCAAGTAGTTTCAGTTGATAAGTCCAAAAGAGATAAAAATAGTATAAAATTTATATTTCCAGACAAATGTTTATGTGGATCTAAAACTACAAAAGAATTCAGTAAAAGTACTAAAAAACTGGATGCTGTAAGAAGGTGCAGCAAAGGATACAATTGTAATTTTATTGCTAAAGAAAAACTAAAACATTTAGTATCAAAAGAAGCATTAAATATTGATGGTTTAGGAAAAAAAGTAGTTGAACAATTTTGGGATCTAAATTTAATCAAAGAACCAGCAGATATCTTTGATCTAAGCTATAGAAAGATTGAAAAGTTAGAGGGATGGGGTGAGTTATCAATCAATAATTTAAAATTAGCAATTAAAAAATCTCAGATTATTTCTCTGGATAAATTTATTTATTCAATAGGCATTAGACATATAGGCCAAGAAAATGCAAAAATTTTAGCAAGTTTTTTTGGATCAATAAAAGAATTTACAAAATTATTTGACCAAAAAAATAGAGAAAAAATTTTGATCGATTTAGTTGATTTAGATGGTATTGGGGAGACTCAAATTCAGTCAATTGATCATTTCTTTTCTAAAGAGATTAACAACAGAATTATTAAAAATTTGGTAAGTAAATTAAATATTCATAACTACAATATACAAAATAGTGATGGAAAATTTTCAAATAAAAAATTAATGTTTACTGGTGGCTTTAAAAACATGAGCAGATCAGAGGCAAAGTCAATTGCTGAACAAAATGGAGGAAAGGTAATGGGAACTATCTCTAAAAGATTAGACTTCTTGGTAGTTGGTGACACTAAACCAACGAAAAGAAAAATTGATCAAGCCAAACAACTTAACATTAAAATTATTTTAGAAAAGGATTGGAATAAAATTTTAAATAACTGAACAAGCTTTTCTAAGCTCTAGTATTTCAATTTTGTTCATAAATTTCTTAAGGTTTTTAAAGACAATTTTGTGATAATTATTAAGCCATTTTATTTCGTTTGCATCTAGTCTTTCTCGAAGAATTAAATCTTTTTCTATGGGTGCCATTGTAAGATTTTCAAAACTCATTTTATTTCTATTTTTTTTTACAAAAATAAGATTTTCAATTCTGATACCAAAATTATTTTTTTCATAGTAACCAGGTTCATTCGATACGATCATGCCTTTCCGGAAATAAACTTTATTTCTTTTTGATATTGCATGAGGCCCTTCATGTACGTTCAAAAAATATCCCACACCATGGCCTGTACCATGTGCGTAGTTTAGACCAATTTGTTTAAGATATTTTCTTGCCCCGTTATCAATTTTTGATCCAGAGGTATTTTTTTTAAGTTTAAAATTTGCAACGGCAATATGACCTTTAAGAACTCTAGTAAAAATATCTTTAATTCTTTTATTAGTGTTTTTTAAAGAAACAGTTCGAGTAACATCCGTTGTTCCAAATTCGTATTGTCCACCAGAGTCTACTAAGTAAATATCCCCTTTTTTTAATTTTTTATTTGTCTCTTTAGTTGCCTTGTAGTGAATAATTGCTCCATTCGGCCCAGTTCCAGAAATTGTTGGAAAACTTAAAAATTTAAATTTCTTATTTTTTTTTCTAAATTTTAACAATTTACGTGATGCACTTATCTCAGTAATATTTTTTTTATAAAAATTTTTCTTAAGCCAAAATAGATATTTTGTTAAGGCAGCTCCATCATAAATATGTGCTTTTTTAATATTTTCTATTTCCTGCTTTCCTTTAACCGCTTTAAAAAAATAGATAGGATCATGATAATTCAGTATTTTATTATTTTTTTGAATTATCGTTTCAAAAAAATATGAACAGGAATTTTTATCGATTACAAATTTTTTCTTATTTATTTTTGAGAGTACTTTTATGCAATTCTTCATTTCTAGAAATTCTATCTTTTTAAAACATTTTCTTAAAGATGGTGTTATCTTTTTTTTATTACAAAAAAATTTTATATTTTTATTTTTATCGATCAAAATGTAGCTATACGGTATTGGAGTATATTTTGTATCACGGCCTCTAATGTTTAGTAGCCATGCATTATTTTCACTTGCTGTAATAAATAAAAAATCAGATTTTTTTCTATTTAAAAAATTAGTAACTCTATTAATTTTTGATTGATGTTTTTCACTAACAGAGCTATCTGGTAATTTAAAAAACTTATTTTCTCTAACATTTGTTCTTCTTTTCCAAATTTCGTCAATTAAATTTATATTAATCGGTTTGTATTTAAATTTATTTTTTCCGAAAAAAAAAGATAAAGATTTTTTAGTAAATAAATTTGGATCGAAACCAATTAATAACTTTTTTCTTTTGAGAACGTCACTCGGCATTTTATCTGGAATAGTAAAAACTTTAAATATCTTGCCGCTTTGATTATTTGCTTGCAAGGTGTATCTTCCATCAACAAATAAATAATTATTTCTTTTTAATATTAAGGCAAAACCAAAAGAACCAGAAAAGCCTGAAATAAAATTTAGTCTATCATTATAATCTGGAATATATTCGGCAAAAAATTCATCATTTTTTGGAACAATATATCCGTCTATTTTTTCTCTATTAAGTAATTTTCTTAATTTTTCTATTTTTTCCATTTTAACATTTTATTTTTTTTGTAACGATCCCATCCAGGACTTCTATATTCTTCATCAAAATCAATTGAATTATCTTGGTTGAATTCGAAGTCATCATTATCACTTAGTCTTATCTCATTTTTTTCAACACTTTCTTCAGGAATTTCATTTATAAATCTTGATGGTAAAGCATCCATCCAGTCTCCGTGGTAAGCTCTTTTCATTGCAAATGATAAATAAGCTTCTTTCTTTGCTCTTGTTATCCCAACATAAGCTAGTCTTCTTTCCTCCTCCAAAGCAAAATCACCTTTTTCCTCTAATGATTTTTGATGAGGAAATAAGCCTTCTTCCCATCCTGGTAAAAATACAACGTCAAACTCCAAACCTTTAGCAGCATGCATTGTCATCAAATTTATTTTTGCCCCTTCCCATTCTTGATCAATTGAAGTTGCTAAAGCTACGTGTTCTAAAAAATTTTGCAAGTTGTCATAATCCTGCATAGCTCTTAACAATTCTTTTAGGTTTTCTAATCTATTTTCATTTTCTAAATCTTTTTTGTTTTTTAGCATTGAGGAATAACCCGACTCATCTAATACTAATTTTAATAAATCAAAATGTTTCATTTTTAATGAATCGTTTCGCCATTTTTGTATCATATTCATTAATTGACTAAGTGTAGTTTTAATCTTGGGTTTAAAATCTCCCTTTTCTATTAATTTTATTATTGAGTCTTCTAAACAAAGTTTATTAGTTTTACCAAAAGTATAAATTTGGTTAAGTGTGCTATCACCAACCCCTTTCTTAGGTGTACCAATTACTCTTTCTAAAGCCAAATCATCAAATTTTTGATTTATAATTCTAAGATAAGCAACAGCGTCTTTAATTTCTGCTCTTTCATAAAATTTTATTCCTCCTAGAACTCGATATCCAATTCCAACCTGAAGAAACCTTTCCTCAAACTCTCGTGTTTGATATATTGCCCTCACTAATATTGACACATCATTTAAAGAATATTTTTTTTTAATCTTTTGCTCGATAATGTCGCTAATACCTTGAGCCTCTTCTTTGCCAGTTCTATAACAATTAAGTTTAACTAATTCACCTTGATTTGATGATGACCACAATTTTTTTCCAACTCTACTCGTATTATTAGAAATCAAACTAGATGCTGTTTCTAAAATATTTTTTGTAGATCGATAATTTTGCTCAAGCTTGAAGACTTTGCAGCTTTTATAAATTTGATCAAAAGTTAGAAAATTTTTAATTTCTGCTCCTCTCCAGCTATAAATTGATTGATCGTCATCACCAACGCAACAAATATTTTTATTTTCATTAACTAACAAATTTAACCATTTATTTTGTATAAAATTAGTATCTTGAAATTCATCTACTAAAATATATTTAAAATTTTTTTGATAAATTTCTCTTATATCGTTATGATCTTCAAAAAGCTTCACGCAAAATAAAATCAAATCTCCAAAATCAAAAGCATTTAAATCTTTAGTTTTATTTTGGTACACGTCATAAACTTTCAAAATTGATTTTAATATTGAGCCTGATTTTTCCAATTTTACATCCTTTGGAAGAAAACCTTTATTTTTCCATTGGTCAATATGATACATAATTAATTGAGGAGAAAATTTTTTTGCATCCAAATCCTCTCCCTTAACTATATTTCTAATCAATTTTTTTTGATCATCAGTGTCTAAGATTGAAAAATTACTCTTGTAACCTAAAGCTTCAGCATGTCTTCTTAAAAACTTAACACTTATTGAATGAAAAGTGCCTAACCAAGGCACTGCATTGGTACTTCCTTTAATGTATTGCATCACCCTATTTTGCATTTCTTTAGCTGCTTTATTTGTAAAAGTGACACACAGTATTTGATTTGCCCATGCCTTTTTTTTACTAATGATATGAATTAGTCGAGTTGTTAAAACTCTAGTTTTACCTGATCCAGCACCAGCAACAATCAAATTTGGTCCTTCGGTGCTTAGCACTGCTTTTTTTTGTTCTTTGTTAAGGTTTTCAATTAATTTATCTATGTTATTCATAAGCGAGAATTTTTCTTTTATATACTAAATATAAAAATAAAAAAAATGTTTAATAAATTTAAAAAAACAATTCACAACAAGTATTCAAGATTTTACGATTTTATTTTTTTCTTAAGATATTTGTTTATAATATTCTTTATTTCAACAGTTTCATTTTTATCAATTCCACACTTTTTTGATTATGAAAAAAAATCTGAAGTTATTAAATTACATTTATTAGAAAATTATGATTTTAAAATAAGTAATTATGGGACAATTAAGTACAATATTTTTCCATTACCAAATTTAGAATTAACTAATGTACAAGTTGATCTAGGATTTCCTGAAGAAAGTTTTAGTTCAAAAAAAGTAAATATTTATCCAAATTTACCAAGCATTTATAATTATGAAAATTATAATTCAAAAAAAATAATATTTAAAGATAGTAATTTTAAATTTCAAATTTCAAATTCAAAACTTTTCACAGAACAACTATTTTATAAGAAAAAAAAATTATATTTTAATAATCTAAATCTTAAAATAATAAATGAAAAACAAACTGTAATTTCACTTAATAACATTAAATTTGCTAATTTTGGGTATAACAAAAATTTAATCTCAGGAAAGGTGTTCAATAAAAGTTTTAAAGTAGAAATAGATGACAATTTCAAAAATATTAATTTTAAATTAAATGATTTAGGAATAAATATGGAAATAATCTTTGATAAAAAACAAAAAAAAAATTTAAAGCTTGGAACTTTCAAGTCAAAAATACTCAACACTAATTTCAGATCTGATTTTGAATACGACGGGAAAATTATAAAAATTTTCAATTCATATTTGAGAGGTAAAAATCTTTCTTTTAAAAATGAAAGTGAAGTTGTTTTAAAACCTTTTTTTGATATTAAATCTAAATTCATCATCGATGAATTTAACTCTCGGATATTTGAAAATACGAACTTAATGAAGATTTTAAGAGTCAAAGATTTTGTTGAAAAAATTAATACTAAAAGTGAGATAAGTTTTAAGCCTAAAAAATTTAATCGTACTTTTGATGATCTAAATTTAAAAATTAGTTTAGCCTATGGACGAATGAATTTTACAAAAAGATTATACTATTTAAATAATTCAATAAAGTGTGAGGGTAATATTAATTTATTAGAGGAATTTCCTACATTATTTTTCGACTGTTTAGTAAAATCAGATAGTAGAAGAGAGTTACTTAAACAATTTTCTGTGAAAACTAAAGACAAAAAAAAATTATTTGAATTGAAGTTTGAAGGAAATTTAAATGTTTTAAGTAGAAAAATTAATTTTAAAAATATTTCAACGAACGATAACTACGATGCTTCACAGGAGGATTTAAAATATTTTAAGGATACATTCGAAAATATACTTTTTGATCAAAACTTCATAAAAATTTTCGATGTAAAAAAAATAAAAGAATTTATTATTGCAATTTCCTAATTATTTTGGCTTTGTCATCTTGAGAGGATTCATTATTTTATCATATTCCCTCTCTTTAATAAGCCCTGCTTTGACCACCTCATATTTTAAAGTTGTTCCATTTTTATGAGCAGTCTTAGCAATATGGGCGGCTTGATCATAACCTATATTTGGTGCCAGAGCAGTGACTAACATTAATGAATTTTCTAACAAATATTTAATTCTTTTTTTATCTGCCTTAATCCCTTTTACACAATACATAGCAAAGGTTTTTGAAGAGTCACTCATAATTTCAATTGATTGTAAAATGTTATGAATAATAAGTGGTTTGAAAACATTTAATTCAAAATGCCCATGAGATCCTGCCATTGTGATACCGTTATGATTTCCAATTACCTTAACACAAACCATAGTAACTGCCTCAGATTGAGTTGGATTTACTTTGCCAGGCATTATAGATGAACCGGGTTCATTTGAAGGTAGAATAAGTTCCCCATAACCTGCTCTAGGTCCCGACCCCAAAAATCTTATGTCATTAGCAATTTTCATTAAACATACGGCTGCTGTGTTTAATGTGCCAGAAAAATTTACTATTTCGTCATGTGCTGCTAAAGCAGCAAATTTGTTAGTAGCAGGTTTAAAAGGAATTTTTGTAATTTTACTAATCTCTTTTATGATTTTTTTATCAAAGTTTTTTTTAGTATTAAGGCCAGTACCGACTGCGGTCCCACCTTGAGCTAAGTAATAAATTTCTTTTAATGCATTTTCTATTCTAACAATACATTTTTTTAATTGAGCATGGTATCCTGAAAATTCTTGACCTAAAGTTAAAGGTGTAGCATCCTGTAAATGAGTTCTTCCAACTTTCACAATATTTTTAAATTCTCTAGATTTATTTGCTAATTCCTTTTCTAATAATTTTAAAGAGGGTAAAAGTTTTTCTCTTGCTTTTATCGCTATAGCAATATGCATAGCTGTAGGAAAAACATCATTAGTAGACTGAGATTTATTTACGTGGTCATTTGGGTGTACTGGTTTTTTTGATCCTAATTTACCACCCATCATTTGGATTGCTCTATTGGCTATAACTTCGTTAACATTCATATTAGTTTGAGTACCAGACCCTGTCTGCCAAACTTTTAATGGAAAATGAAGGTCGTGTTTTCCTTTTATAACCTCATCTGCTGCTTTGATAATGTACTTACTAATTTTAGGATCTAAATCTTTATTTTTCGTGTTTACTATTGCAGCGGCTTTTTTAATTATTGCTATAGAGTGAATTACTAAGGGTCTTACCAAAAAGTCACCAATATTAAAATATTTATTAGACCTTTCAGTTGAAGCACCCCAATACTTAT
>VMHT01207085.1_pt1 | contig 15032 bp, 15 predicted proteins | sample 4693611 | NCBI WGS metagenome assembly VMHT01 (sample SAMN12280063, study PRJNA550983) | marine metagenome | isolation source: seawater sampled from same location over 5 years 0.02-0.2 micron viral filtrate | place: USA: collected off the coast of southern California halfway between the port... ... | reverse complement strand
TTTGCAATTAAGAATTACGAAAACCCTCACGCAGTCACCAAGGAAGATTTTGAAGAAGATCTGAAAAGATTCAAATGGGTAAAGAGGCTTTTGAAACGCTACAAAACTACTGGCGTTTTGAAAGCCCATTTACTTATTAACCACTTCATAATCCTTTATAATGTTTTTGGTGAGGCAGCGACACCTCTTCTATTTTTTAAGATAGATAAGGATCTCTGGCCTGTTGTAAAAACATTTGTGGTGTACTTAGGAAGATTCCCTGAGTTTCCCAAATCGACACTACATGACGTGCCGATGGATGATAACTGTTTAAAGTGTCTTAAAGAACTATGAAGACCTACAAGGAATTAAGAGAGATGATGACTGCTGGTACAGGCGGTTTCACTTCTGCTGCTCCTAAAGAAGGTCCTGTCGCTGGATATGATCTACCTTTTAAGGGAATGATAATGAGAAGGTGGAGAGAAGCTGCTGACAAAAACAAAAGAAAAGATAAAAAGAATAAATAATCGAGAAGTATAAACACCTAGTCGTGGACGTTAACTCAGCAATATTAGAAAGATTAGAAAAGGTCGTCTCAACATTACAGGAGAACTCTGTAAAGATGGGGCAACTTCTTGCTGTGCATAATGAGAAGTTAGATAAGCAAGACCGTATTGATGCAGTCTTATTTGAGAAGGTAGATAGTGTTCACCGTGAAGTCACTAGAAAAACTGACGAAATAAAAGCAGGGTGTGAGAGAGATATAAGAAAGGTGGATGAACGACTAAGGACTATGGAAAAGAAGATGTGGACGATTGCTGGTGCTATAGGTGTCATATCAGTTCTCGTCAGTCCTATGGGTCAGAGAGCTCTTCAAGGGTTGACTCAACAACAATCATCTGTTATACTAGAGACCGAAAGAGTATCACATGGATCTAGTAGACAGCAAATATATCAGTCTGGTATCGTCTAGGCTACAAAAGTTTTCAAGGAAGAGTAGAGGATTATATAATTTTAGATGCCCTTATTGTGGGGATTCTAGTAAGTATAAGAATAAAGCGAGGGGTTTCCTATATCCCATAAAGAATGATTATAATTTCAAGTGTCATAACTGTGGCGTTTCTAAGACACTTACCAATTTTCTTCGGGATCAAGATACCGTACTGCACAAGCAGTATATAATGGAGAGGTACAAAAAAGGTACTGTGGGACTAGGTTCTAACACTCCTGTACCTAAAATTGACATCCCAAAACCTGTATTTATTAAAGACAAATTTAAGATAGATTTAGAAAACATAGCCAGTCTAAATAAATCACATCCCGCTCGAATATATCTAGAACAAAGTAGAGAAATTGCTGGCAAAACGCTAGAAAATTTGTACTACTGTACGAACTTTAAAGAGTGGACTAATGCACAAAAGCAAACGTTTGATGATGTTACAAATGATGAACCCCGAATCATCATTCCGCTTAGGTACAAAGGTACACTCATAGGATACCAAGGAAGATCATTACTTCCTAAGTCGAAAATAAAATATATCACGATCATGTTGGAGGAGGATGCTCCGAAGATTTATGGTCTAGACGATATCAACACTGGGGAAACTGTTTACGTTACGGAAGGACCTTTTGACTCCACATTCATTTCTAATTCAATCGCAATGTGTGGAGCGGATGGTGATGTCAACAAATGGGGAATCACTAACCCTGTTTGGATCTATGACAATGAACCAAGGAACAGACAAATAGTTGAAAGACTTGCCACCACTATCAGTAGAGGTGACAGGGTGGTTATATTCCCTAAAAATATTCTTGAAAAGGACATAAACGACATGTATCTTAGTGGACAAAATGTGCAAAGGGTGGTAGAATCAAATATCTACCAAGGTTTAGAAGCCAAATTAAAATTAAACGACTGGAAACGAGTATGAGCAATGGTATTAAGGTAGTCAAGAGGAAGGGTCACATTGAACCTCTTGACTTAGAGAAGATGCACAAGATGGTTGAACTAGCATGTGACGGTCTTGCAGGGGTCTCTGCGAGTCAAGTAGAGATACAATCAGGTATACAGTTCTATGATGGTATGTCTACCGCTGATATTCAAGGAATCTTAGTCAAGTCAGCAAGTGATCTAATAGATTTAGATGCACCAAACTATCAATATGTTGCTGCTAGACTTCTTCTCTTTGGACTTAGAAAGAATCTTTATGGTAGAATTCATGAACTCCCTACATTGATAGATCAAATCACACGAGGAGTCGATAAGGGAATATATGATGCGGATATACTGAAAAAATATTCTAAGTCAGAGATCGAATCATTAAATAAGCTCATAGATCACGATAGAGACTATATGTTTACCTATGCTGGTCTAAGACAAGTTGTTGATAAGTACTTAGTACAGGACAGAAGCACTGGTGAAGTCTACGAGACTCCTCAGTTTATGTACTTACTTATCGCTATGACTATCTTTGCGGAGTATCCCGAAGAGAGTAGACTAGATTACGTTACACGTTACTACAATGCCATTTCCAGACATAAAATCAACATCCCAACCCCAATCATGGGAGGTGTTAGAACGCCTATTCGGCAGTTTGCGTCTTGCGTTTTGGTTGATATTGACGACACCTTGGATAGTATTTTTACTAGTGATATGGCCATTGGTCGTTACGTCGCACAGAGGGCTGGGATCGGTATTAACGCAGGCAGAATCCGTGGGATCAACAGTAAAATCAGGGGTGGAGAAGTTCAACACACAGGTGTTGTACCGTTCCTCAAAAAGTTTGAAGCAACTGTCAGATGCTGCACTCAAAATGGCATTAGAGGTGGATCAGCGACTGTCCACTTCCCCATCTGGCACCAAGAAATAGAGGACATCTTAGTATTAAAGAACAACAAAGGAACGGAGGACAATCGTGTCAGAAAACTTGACTACTCAATCCAAATCTCGAAACTCTTTTACGAAAGGTTTATCGAAGATAAGGAAATCACGCTTTTTTCTCCCCATAGTTGTCCTAACTTGTTTGAGAGTTTTGGGACCCCTGAGTTTGATGAGTTATATTGCCGTTACGAACTGGATGAATCAATCCCCAAGCGAACAGTTGGAGCTCAAGAACTAATCATGAACCTCCTTAAGGAGAGGGCAGAGACAGGTCGTATCTATATCATGAATATTGACCACTGTAATGAACATTCTTCCTTCAAGGACAAGGTAAGTATGAGTAACCTCTGTCAAGAGATCACTCTACCCACAGAACCTATCAATCATATTGATGCCATAGACGGTGAGATTGCACTCTGTATCCTATCTGCCATCAACGTAGGTAAGATCACTAGATTAGAAGAGTTAGAAGAACTCTGTGACCTCTCTGTGAGATCTCTAGAAGAGTTGATTGACTATCAGGACTATCCAGTGAAAGCGGCAGAACTTGCCACATTGAGTCGTAGATCCCTTGGAATAGGTTTCATTGGTCTTGCACATTATCTTGCTAAGAATGGACATAAGTACGACTCACAAGGTGCCTGGGACGCAGTACATAAAATTACTGAATCATTCCAATACTACTTGTTGAAATCATCCAATCAACTTGCAAGAGAAAAAGGTCCTTGTACTGATTTCTGTTCTACAAAATACTCTGATGGAATACTTCCAATTGATACATATAAGAGCGACGTAGATGAAATTACACAGGTAGGTTTATCACATGATTGGGAATCTCTTAGAGCATCTATCTTGGAACACGGTCTCAGGCACTCAACATTGTCCGCACAGATGCCATCAGAGAGTAGTTCCGTTGTGTCAAACGCAACCAACGGTATCGAACCACCTAGAGACTACCTGTCCATTAAGAAGTCAAAGAAAGGACCTCTTAAGCAAGTGGTTCCGTCTTATGGACATCTAAAGAATAATTATACCCTCCTCTGGGAAATGCAGGGTAATGCTGGATATATCAAAGTAGTTGCAGTGATGCAGAAGTTCTTTGATCAAGCCATCAGTGGTAACTGGAGTTACAATCCCACACAGTATCCTGATAACGAAGTGCCTATATCAGTGATGGCACAGGATCTTTTAGCCACATACAAATATGGTTGGAAGACCTCTTATTACCAGAATACTTATGATATGAAATCTGATGACGTTGATGATGTAGAAGAAGTGAAACCACAACTAGAAAAACTATTCACAGAACTATCAGAGGAGCAAGAGTGTGACAGTTGCACCATCTAAACCTGACGGCATGACCGTCTTTAATTCAGAAGAAGTCGATACCAAGAAACAACCAATGTTTTTTGGTAAACCTTTGGGTGTACAGAGGTACGATTCCTTTAAGTACCCTGTCTTTGACAGACTTACTACTCAAATGCTAGGGTATTTTTGGAGACCAGAGGAGGTTTCCTTACAGAAAGATAGAGCAGACTATCAATCTTTACGTCCAGAACAGAAACACATCTTCACATCAAATCTAAAATACCAAATTCTTTTAGATTCTGTGCAAGGTCGTGGGCCTGGAATGGCTTTCGCACCTTATTGTTCCTTACCAGAACTAGAAGGTGCTATGAATGTATGGCAGTTTATGGAGATGATACACTCCAAATCCTATACATACATTATCAAGAATGTGTATCCCGACCCATCCGAAGTATTCGATACCATTCTCAATGATGAAAGAATTTTAGACCGAGCAACTTCAGTAACTCGGGCATACGATGAATTTATAAATGAGGCCCATCAATGGGATCAAAGTAATCTGTGGAAAGACGGATGGGAAAACTCACAAGCAAAGGATTTCGCATTACATGAACTCAAAAGAAAACTCTACAGAGCGGTTGCAAATGTTAACATACTTGAAGGAATTAGGTTCTATGTCTCCTTCGCTTGCTCGTTTGCATTTGGAGAGCTTAAACTTATGGAAGGATCAGCAAAAATTATATCCCTCATCAGTAGGGATGAAAACCAGCATCTAGTTCTCACACAAAACATAATGAAGAACTGGATGAATGGCGACGATCCAGAGATGCAACAAATAGCAGAAGAAGAAAAAGATAATGTTATTAATATGTTTAAGAACGCAGTGAAAGAAGAGAAAGAATGGGCTGAATACCTATTCAGTGGTGGTTCTATGATCGGTTTGAATGATAAGTTACTCAATCAATATGTTGAGTGGATTGCTAACAAGAGAATGAAAGCTCTTGGACTTGATCCTATCTACGATCAACCATTAAGAAACAATCCTCTGCCTTGGACACAACATTGGATCTCATCTAAGGGATTACAAGTTGCACCACAAGAGACAGAAGTAGAGTCTTATGTGGTTGGTGGTATCAAACAAGATATCAAGAAGAATCAGTTCAGCGGATTTAAACTATAGTCTAAATAGCTAAAAAAGTAGTAGTCTTTTAGAGAATGGCTAAGAAAATAATTGGTGTCGGTTCCTCCAGTAATGATGGAACTGGCGATACCCTGCGACAGGGAGCTGTTAAGGTCAATCAAAACTTCGATGAGGTATACACCGTGTTTGGTGATGCCAGTAATCTTGTAAGTTATGCAAAGACCGCTGGTATTGCTAGCGATTCTCAAAGATTAAATGGACAGGATGCCTCCTACTACACAAGTTTAAGCAACTTATCATCTGGTAAGTTGACCAATGAAAGAATCGCAGACAGTCTTAATAAACCAACTGGTATTGCGACATTTGGTGCCTTCTTTGGTAACTTAACTGGTGATGTAACAGGTGATCTCACAGGTGCTGCAAGCACATCACAATTTACATACTCGGCCTATGGACTATCTGGCAAACCAGATATATTCGTAGGTCTTTGTAGTGCTAATACACTATCAGGTCCTCTAATTGGTAATGCAGATACGGCTACACTATCTGCAACTGCAACTTATGCTTTCAAGTCTGGTCTATCCACAGACTCAGAGAGGTCAGTCTACTCACAACTTGCTGGTGTATCTACTGTATCTGGTTATGCAACCACTGCTGGTATATCTACCGTTGCAGTTAACGCTCAAGGATTAACTGGAACACCTAACGTGGTTGTTGGAGTTGCAACTGCAACTAGATTTGTGGGTGATGGATCACTGATAACAAACGTTGTTGCTTCATCTACTGGTATCATCATTAGAGATGATGGTGTATCTGTTGGTGTTGCTGCATCACTTGACTTTGGATTTGGTGCAACAGTATCCCCATCATCGGCTGGAATCGCAACGGTTACAGTAGATGTGCCTGGTATTAATACAACCACTACTTCACAATTCAATCAATTACAAATCTCTGGTATCTCAACCTTTGCTAGTGATATAGAGGTGACATCAGACATAAAAGCGAACGGAAATATTACAGGTGATGGTAACACAGTCATATCTGGTATCACATCTGCCTATATCACTGATGTACATGGTGCATTGACAGGTAATGCAGACACAGCTACAAGTGCCGTGACTGTAACTCAGGCTGCACAACCAGTTATAACATCAGTAGGAACTCTAACATCACTCGATGTATCTGGTAATGTATCCATTGGTGGAACATTGACATATGAAGATGTAACTAACGTAGATTCGGTTGGACTTATCACTGCACGATTAGGTATAGTTGCAAGTGGTGTAGTTACTGCCACAGGATTTGATGGACCTCTGACTGGTACTGCAACTACTGCCTCAAATGCAAATCTAATTGCAGTTTCAGATGAATCTTCGGATACAACATGTAGTGTATTATTTTCTCCTAATACTACAGGATATCAGCCTGCAAGAACTGGTACTAATTTAACATTTAATTCTGTTTCTGGTACACTAGAATCCACAAATATATCTGTTGCAAGCACTGTCACTGCCACAACATTCTCAGGAGGAGGAACTATACCTATAGGTGGTATTATTATGTGGAGTGGTTCTGGTACAGCTCCTACTGGATGGGCTCTATGTGACGGTAACAATGGAACACCAGACTTATCGAACAAGTTTATCATTGGTGCAACTTCTCACGCTGGTAGTACATGGTATACTGACATCACTGGTGCTGATACATCTACAGGTGGACAGAAAGATGGAACACTCGGAGCACATAGTCATACCATAAACAACCATACTCACTCCTTCTCTGATAGTTTCAGTGGAACGACTGGTAATGACACTCATAATCACTCGGTTAGTGGAACAACTGGTAATGACACACATAACCACACGATTCAATCAGCTACTGGACTAGGTGGAGGTAGCCGAGTTGCATCACAGAACTCAACAGGAAATACTGCTGTAACATCTAGTGATACACACAACCACTCATGGAGTGGAAATACAAGTAATGATACTCATAATCACTCATTCTCTGGTAGTGTGAGTGGAAACACAGGCAACCCAAGTGACAGATCTACTAACAGTCAGGGTGTAACATTAACAAACAAAAACTTACCTCCATACTTCGCTCTTGCATTTATTATGCGTATTAGTTAGAATAGACATATATAATAGGATCATAATATTTTACTATGGCAGAACCAAAAACTCCTCCTAAGAAAGAGGAGAAACCAAAAGGTTTTCTAGGTAAGTTAAAAGAAGCGGCAGAAGACAAAGAAGAACAGATGATGATCCTGAGTACATTTGTACGGCTAGGTATCTTGGTCTGGAGTGGTGCGATATTGACACTCGCATACGTTGAGTTGCCACCAGCTCTTAAAATACCTAAACAGGATCTTGATCCGACCTTCATAGCATCAGTATTCACAGGAGTTTTGGCGACATTTGGCGTTCAAGCTGGTAAGAAAGGTGGTGCTGCAAGTAGTGGAGGTGCGAACATCTCCAAGAAAGACATGGAGTTTCTTATTCAGAAAGCATCAGAAACTGCCCCTGCTCAAACCATTAGGATAGAGTCAGGCCCTGTCAAAATTGTCCCTGATACAAAATAATCATGTTACAAAAAATCGTAAATGGAATCGCTATTGCAAGTGGTGTTATCTCTCTCACCGTCGTTGGTCTTGGCGGGTATGTATATATTCGTAAGGATGCGATTATCGAGAACGTCAAAGGCAAAGTGATGGAATCAGTTACTGAGAAACTAGGAAGCCTTGGAAGTTTGGGTGGAGGTAGTCTAGGTTTACCATCACCTTCTACTCCAACACCTACAGATCCAATGTCATCTGTACCACTACCTTTCTAATGCTTAGGGTATGTAATGAGTGTGGTGCTACTTGGATTGATGGTCAATTATATTGGCGTGAATCTGGAAAAGAAGCCTGCCCTCATGACCTAGCAGGGTTAGTGTGTAATGTGATCGAAAATCCTGATTGTGCCAACCCATGTTTGGGTTCTACTAGTGGTGCAACATGGCAACATTATCAGAACGAACTTGAAAGATACAAGGATGATGAGTAATGGACATTCAAAAAATTCTTAGTTATGGAAGTGCTGCGGCAGTTGTAGGAACTGGTGCAGTGGTTGGTGGTGGTGCAGTGGTTGATAATCTTACTGATGGTCCTGCAAAGAGACAGGAAGTACAACTAGAACAAATAAAAGAAGTAGTTGCAGAAGAAGTATATAATCAATTAAAGACCGCATGGCCACAAACATCTGGCCCTGTAAAGGGTTTGAAGGTGCCCAATGCCACCAAATAATATACCACAGATATATGTTAACAGTAATGGTGGACTGAGATATCTTAGTCCGATAGAAACTGGTACAGTGAGTATTGCAAATATAACTCCACCGTGGATCGTTAATCCCCCACAGGCAATGCCTTGGACACCTCCTGTCACAGTAAACATAGGAGTTCCTGTTGTAGAGATGCCAGGATGTGTCAAGATACACAAGGAGAACGCAAAGAATCCAAGTAATAAAAGTAGCACTCTAGTAAATGATGACCCTAATCAGAATGTTGTTTTGTGTGATGGTGGTATGCCATACTATGACCCACCCGATTATCGTGCTAACGAGCTTACTTGGCAGACTGTTTATGGGGAACCAGAAGAACAGGTTAGTGGTGTAGACACAGGAGACCCCTTAGGCCCTCCTGAAGCAGACGTTCAACCACCTGAAACTCCAAAGGAAGATAAAGAAGTTCCTTGCCCAGGCCCTGCAAACCTAAGAGTTGGTGACATAACTCAGGCTGGTGATGAAAGAGTTACTGGTCATCAGTTAATACAAGATCCTAATAACCCTAAAGCACAAATTTGTGAGACAATATATGAACCTACTACTGCTGTTGAGAAATTTCTGCCTTCTGTAAATCAGACCACTACTACAGTCGCAATCGCAGTTGTGGCTACGGCTGGTGCAGCTGCAACACCATTATTACTGAGAGTTTTTAAACCAATAATTACGAAGATTTATAAAACAATACAGAAAAAACTTGGTAAAAAAGAGGCAAGACTATCTCGTAACGACATCATAGCAAATGAGTATCGTGCAAAGAAAGGTTTACCTCCTATTAAAGTTAAGGGATAGAAATAGTTTTTAAACTAGAAGCATCTCCATTAGGTTGTGGATTGTTTCTATTACTTGGTGGTACGAATGTTGGTTGAGGAGTTGAGTGTTCGTGAGGAAGTAACTTACCGCCTGGGTTTGTAACTACGATGTCGGCACATATAGAGTAGTAAGGTGACTTAGGATGGAACATAATGCCAGCCTTCATTAGTTCGCCACAGTTTTTAAGACGAGCCAATTCAAAGTCTAATCTCTTGTTGGCCACAAGTTGTGTCTGCATGGCATTCTGTGCATCTGCTGCCTCATGACATTGTTTCTGTAATTTCTTATTCAATGGTATAGAGATAGTAGCAGATAAACCTAAGTTCAAACTTTGATTGGCATGGTAGTCAGTCCGAACAGGTTTGTTCCATATGACACTGCCTGGATTATCTGGTTTCCCATCAGGACCATCTACATCTACAACTATATCCATATCTTCACCATCAGGAAACCATCTGCTTCCATCTGTTTTAGTCCTTGTGTCATACCATGACTCCCACGGATAGTTTTTCACCGTGATAGTCTGTTGTGTAGTACGACCAGTGAAGTCGGTCATATCATATTGTGGCTCGTTATAAAAATCTATCCAAGGATCTTTCCTTGAATCTGCGAATTGTAAGTACGGTGTTATGTTCATGGTAGCACCTTGACATTGCACACCACCACCATAAGTATTAGTTATATACGGTCCCTGTAAAACTTGTATAGCTTGATTCGTAACCGAGCCAGAACTATTTGCTATTGGATTTGCTGTTGCACTCACACCCCCTACATTCTCCGCCAGTGTGGCAGGGACAATCGCAAGGTTGGATAGTAAACATAACGCTATTGGGTAAAGGTTGAAGTTGTGTCTGTGACTGAATTTATGGTGGTTACTCTCTGTATTATTGTCTGGTTGGTCATGCCTGGCCCTTGATAGCTCTGCGTAAATTGGAACGCTCCGCCTGGATTTGTTATCGTGAAGTTTGTTGGGCTGGAAAAGTCTAAGGAATCGAACGAACTTGTTACTGTTCCTGTTACCATTACTCCTCCTGTGGAGCTGCTCGAACTGCTTGGTGTCACGTTCACTGTTGATGTACTTACTGGTGGATTCAAAGCCTCGTTGTTGTTTGAAACGTTGGTCCCCGTCACGGAATACTCCCATCCTGTCCTCATATCAATTGAATTTATGGTCTCCGTCACGGTGGATTGGGTTTCCGTTCGGGAAGTCATAGAGCCTTGTTGGAAATTTGGCACCACTGGCACTGCCATCACTGGACTAGCCAGAGAAAACAGTGCTATAGTAGCGACAAGTTTCTTCATTATTATATATCACGCTAATCTATGGAGATTTCTGACACAAATTGGCCCGTAGCAGATGTGCCCGCCCCGCCAGCTGTTAGTGTCATAACGCCCGCTGATGTAATTGTACCAGCAAGAGTCCCTGCCACGCCACCACTTTGAGTGATTACACTACCATAAGCAGGCATGTCAGCAACGACACCAGCAGTTACGTCAACACCAGTTCCGATAGGTGCTACTGCATCGCCTAAAATGAATGACTCACTTAAGCTGAAGGCAGAGCCAGCAGTTGTAACTGTGTATGAACCTTGAGTCTGACTAGCAGCTGCAGTTGTAATAGTATCTCCAGCAGACTTTGTTAGTCCACCCATAGTACCAGCGGTGATGTTGTTACCACTTACAGTATATGTTGAACCAATTCTACTGGCCTGAGTTGCTGCGCTGTCTACAGTAAGTTGTGTACTTGTAGTCAAACGGTGTGTTAAATCGGCCCTCGCTGCCATGGGAGCCGCCATCAAAAGCATAATTATAGGTAAAAATCTTTTCATGTGATTTCCCACTAAATTCTAGCCGTATTTATACTTAGTTAATTTTCAAAAAATGTTATCTGATATGTGTTTAAATCAATAGTGGCACGAGCTAGTCTCTGTCCTGTGCCTTCTCTGTCAACGGATGTAACAATTGTACCATTTGATTCCTTATAATTTGTAAAAGATGTTGCATAACCTGTGTTGATAAAACCATATCCAGGCACGTTCGGTGTGTCTCTTTCCAATGTCATAGTACCGCTTTGATAAGCAGACGCTTTTACTATTACTGGGTTGGTTCCCACCTCTGCATACCAAGAACCTCTAAGATCTAATTCAATTATATTGTCTGTAAGTCCGCCAGGAACTTGTTTTATTGCATCTACATCAATGTATATTCCTTCATACCCTACAGTGTCATCTTGATTATCACCACCCCACTTCATGTAGGTGATAGATCCTCCACCATCTACGATCTGAGCTAACTTGTCAGTTCCTACTTGTTGGCCAGCTAACTGTGTAGGACGGATGAAAGAAGCTCTGAGGTCAAAGTCTTTACCGTTAGTCCAGTGCCAGTAAAATTGTAATAAATTGCAGTAAAATACAGCAGGGTCGAACTGAGCTCCCCTTGATTTTCCAATTCCAAATGCTAATGGTGACATATTAAGTAGGTATTATAAATGAACCTTTCATACTTTCATGGCCTGATACAGTACATTGATATTCGTAACTTGCTGGTGCATCATGTGGTATTGTAAATATCTGTACTCCTGTCTGAGATCCACTGACATATGTTCCTACACCTGTAGTTGTTCCTGTGTATTGAATACGGAATGGATGTGAACCACCAGTTGAGTTTTCAAACATATATGTGAAACCTCTCATTAGATAGAGAGATGGATTTCCTACAGAGTTTCTTTGTCCAGGCCCTGCCATACTATATGAAGAAGCACCGTTTGCAGTAATATAATATCTAGTACAGAATCCTCTACTGGTTCCACTACCATCTATCAAGTCAGTAACAAAACTACCAGAAGTTGTGATTCCAGAAACATCTAGAGTTGCTAATGTTAGGTTTTGTGGTGTACTTGCACCAGCAACAGTAATTGTTTTTTCTGATCCAGTACCAGATGCAACCACTCCATCTCCAACAAAGTTTAGTGTAGTTGCACTTGTAGATAATGCACTACCTTCATCTTCAATAGTTATTCCACTACTACCAGCAGACCCAGTTACAGTTACAGCTGCACCCGACAGTGCAGATACACTTAAGTTTGCTCCAAAGTCTATGGTTCCAGCAGTTCCAACTGTTGATCCACCATCTTTGATGATGATACCAGTTCCAGAAGCAGTAACTCCTGTTAATCCTGATCCATTACCACTGAATGATGTTGCAGTAACTACTCCTGTGATTGTGGTGTTAGTTTGGATTGCAACTTGACCAGCTTTTAAATTTAGGTCGCCGTTACTCTCTATAGTTGGGTCGCCACTTGCTCCAACTATATTAAGATCCTTTACACCAAACGATTTTTCTGCCATTGCGCTAGTCTTTTTTAGTATTTATTAAGAGAACTTTATCTCTACTCCACCACTAATCTTAAGATTAGGTGAGTTCAAGATCTTGATCTCAGGTTTTTTTGGTTCAGTAGGTGAACCAGTAGGAGCATCCCATATTACAACAGGGCCATCACCATATTGATTTACTGCATGGAAATCTTCCCACTGTGATGATGTTGCAGTAAAGGATGTGATATCATCACCATAGTAAAATCTATCTGGGCTTTGAGCACCACAACTATTCTTCAACCAATCTTTGACACCTCTCCAAGTCCATGCTCTATTGTACTGAAGTTTAGTAGTGATCCAACCAGCAACAGTAGGACACCCAGAACTTGTACCACCAAAGTCAACATCATATGGAGTCAATGATAGTCCAGTATATGTTTCTGGATGAGGATATGTTAGGTTAGAGTTCCTTCCATCTGCTGTGAGTGTATCATCAGCAGCACCATAAGCATCAATACCTGTTCCTCTATCACTGTATGATACTATTTTTTCCTTGTAGTCTGAATCACTTAAACTAGTATATCCAGTGCTACTGTATTGATCATCCAATGCACCAACATTGATTGCAGCGAACTCTGTTCCAGCAGTAGACAATCCAGATGTGGTCTTACCTAATGCTTGTGGCCATCCTCTTCTGTTAATTGTATTATAACAAGTCAAACCAAATTCACTATGAGTTGAGGATTGTAGAGATTGATTATCACTAGTAGCCCAATAGTTATTATAGTCTGCATCGCCAGGACTTTGTTGTGTCTGATTACTATTACCAGAAGCACAAACAAAAATGACTCCCGCTTCAGATAATTCATCACCAGCAGCGGTGACAGAACTATCTACCATCTCTCCTTTACATCTACTTAGATCTCCAGCAGAACCATATCTATCAAAGAAAGCTGGTTCATTACTACTATCATACGATACACCATTCACTGATCCATCTATTGCTGCTGGTCTGTACCAATAGTAACCTGTGGTGTGTATAGAGTTAGATCTGTAACCCCAACTATTACTTGATAGTGTGGGATTCTTGTCATCATTTTGTTTCCCAGATGTTGCAGAGTGTCTATCGTAGTTTGGTTTGTATAGATGGAATAGTTTCTGTACATCAAACTGACTACCATTGATTCCAGCATTAGATCCACCGATACCATTGATAACCCATTTGTTACAGTTATATGCTGAACCATAGTTCTTACCAAATACTTGACCAGCACATTGAGTTCCGTGATCAGTACCGTTAGTTCCCTTTGCAGTATTACTTCCATTACAACTAGCTCTTGTATATGAACCACTGATTCCATTTGTAGTTCCTATAGTGGAGAACCCTGCCGACCTCTGACTTGAATCAGACCACCATGCTCTTGCAACAGAATCTTGTGGAACTGTTGTACCATCCCAACGTTGAGTTAATCTATTAATTGGATCTGCATTAAACCAATCTGGATCAATATAATATGGACCATCAAGAACTACATCTAGAACACCACATGTGCCTGGTGTTGTAGATATACCACTCCATGTCAATGCGTTTCCTGTTGACCATCCTACAGGATCATCGTCAGTATGTACAAACTCAGGGTGTGCAATCCAGAAACCATCATCAGATACGATTGCATCTACGCCAGTTCCGTCACCTAATTGTTTTGGTTCAGTTTCTATTATCAAATGATCATTTCCAGTCACTCCAGTTGCTGTTGCATCCCAAGGATTTTCTTTTTGTGTATGTCTTAGTATCTGATATCCAGTTCTATTCTTATCTGATGCACCAATACCAGCCTGAGATGTAGGTGGTAGTGATGGTGCAGTATTCCATGCCCTGTAGTTGGATACTGTCTTGTCAAATCTGCCAAATCTTTTTACGCCAGTGGTTATATCTTTAGGATCGGGAGAATAGTTGCCTGGATATACGTCATAGTCAATACAAACGAATACAACTTTAGGATGTTTTCTTAGATCTTCTGCTTCCGCATCAGTCAACATATAAGTTGCTCTGGTATCACTATGTTCCTTCTTATCAGGACACACTATTGATGGATCAGGAATGTTATCTTCCAGTGAACCATCTTTTTCTAGTTCTTCGTGAATGAATACCCAATCATCTTTGGTATAACATTTGATAGAGTATGCTTTCTTATCATCAGCTCCAGTTGGCTTGACAGCTAACCCTGTCCTATCAAGAGTGTTCGTACTAGTATGAATCATAATCCTTG
>VMHT01209166.1_pt1 | contig 15034 bp, 11 predicted proteins | sample 4693611 | NCBI WGS metagenome assembly VMHT01 (sample SAMN12280063, study PRJNA550983) | marine metagenome | isolation source: seawater sampled from same location over 5 years 0.02-0.2 micron viral filtrate | place: USA: collected off the coast of southern California halfway between the port... ... | reverse complement strand
GCTAAATCTTTACTTACACCTCTGCCAAAGAAACTCTTTACCGTATTAACAACCTTCTCCCACATTGTCATCTTAGGAGTGTATTGGATGCCTTTAAGAGCTTGCTGTAGTTGAGGATCAGAAAAAGCCATAGACATAAACTCTGCTGGGTTCTTTATCCAGTACAAGTCAGGCTTACCATCTGTTCCTACAAGCTCACCTTTAGAAGCTATCTCATCACGCATAGCATCCGCTTTCTTAAACATACGGAACATCTCTGCAACAGGTTTAGGTAGAGATTTGTTTGATAATACTTTATCAATAGCTTTAGCTCTAGCAGTTATGTCGTTTACATCTATATTTTTAAATGTTGTTGAGTCGTAGTATTTATTTACATTATCAACTGTTACAGCGTGAGTAGATTCGTGTAGTAAATTATAGATTGGATTTTCTTTTACTGAAGACGATTGACCATCTAGAACAATTCTTCTCTTACCACTTTCATAGAAAGAACCTCTTTTTAAACCTGTAGGTACATCAGAAGCAAAAGACCTTTCTTCAAGTTTAGCGTCAATACCTGTATCTTTTCCTAGTGCTAACAGTTTTTTAACAATAGGACTATATTGACCTAAGTTACCGTTGGTCCTATCAGATAGGTCTTGTATAGCTTCTCTTGCAGTCATTGGTTTCCCAGTTTGCATTCGAGTAGATACACCCTCAACTAATGTTTTATTGTAGAAGTCTTTCTTTAGTTCTGGTCCTATCTTACCTAATTTAAAATCTAAATCAGCAAGACTTGTAGGGGCTGGAAATATACGCTCTAGTCTTGTGCCTTCCACACCTCCTTTAGGTACTGTTCCTTTTTTAAGTTCTTTGTTTAATATTGCTCTTTTTAATGTTCTTACGCCTATACCTTTTTTAAAGGTAGGGTCAATGTCTGTGATTTCACGTAGTAAGTCTTCATCGCTTAGTTCTAAATTTTCGGTTCTAGGAAATTCCTCGCCTTTTTTAATTATTTTATCAGAAGAAAAGTCGTAACTAAATTTATTTAAATTAAAAACATTTTCTACAATTAAAGTTTCAAACTCGGCTAAATACTCTATGTCCTTTTCAAAATCTTCTCCCCACTTATAATCGTCAGGTAATCCCTTCCATTCAATAAAATTTTTTTCGGGTATAAAATGTGCAGTAGAGTTGTTTTTTAAAGCACTACTTAGCATTGCTCCTATTAAACGAGTTTCATTTATCGGAGACACAATAGCAGAAGGAATATATAAATGATTTCCGTTAAAAGCGTGTTGTAAAATTCCTTGGTACAATTTAGAACCTATATCCGTACCTCGTTTTACTGCCTTTTTTCCAGCCGCTCCCGAAGCATCTACACTTATATATGTATTTCTGTTTTTAAAAACTGAGTTATCTACAACGCCAGGACGTAAAAGGTTTTTAATGTGATCGTTGAAAAAGCCAGCTACCTTAAGGTCTCCTGCTTCGTCTGTGTTTATTTTAAAACTATAAATTTTAGTTTGGAAGCCTGGATCGTTTGGGTCTGTAATTTTTAGATCACCTGCCTCAACTTCAGGTGTGTATAAATCCCCTTCTACTTTAAGTTGAGGGAACGTGTCCGAAGTGGATTCTTTTAAGGATTTCTTTTGACTTGGTTGTTCTCTAAAAAGTGTAGGGTCATTAGCTAGTTGTCGTAACCTATTAAAAACATTGTTTTCTACTGGCTTCGCTGCTATCTCTATATCACCTCCAGGAGCAAAATCTACATCTTCTGTTACTTGACTAAGTTTAAACTCATCAGCAGTTGGAGCTTTATTAGCTACTATTTGATTAACTTCATCAGGGCTTTTACCATCTATATCTCTAGCTTTCTTACCTTCCTTTAAAGCTCGTATAGACTTCATAAACAAAGCAACAGTCCCTCCGATAGCACCTCCTAGTATTAAACCTTCTAGTACATTCTTCAACCTACCTTCTACCTCTGACTCATTAGCATCGTGTGCTAAGAACTCAGTAACTGGGTTTTGTAACTCTGGGAATTGTTGTATAAGATTAGATAGCCTAGCTTCTTGTCCGTTAAACGCTACAAAGTCAGTAACAACCTCTGCGGTGATAGCTTGAGTAACTTTACCTGCTTTAGCTAACGCACCTATTTTACCAGCTGCACCAAAGATAGGAGCAAACCCTGAAGCAAACTGAGCTACACCCTCTACTAAAGAACCTGCTGTAGTTTTAGAAGTGCCTAAGAAACGAGTATCCCAGTCAGGCAGTACATCAAACGCAATCATGTCAGCTAAGTTGTATGCACCGTTAAGCATTCCCTCTATACCTCTAAAAGGAGCTAAAGCTACGTCTCCTATAGTATCTAAAAAGTCAGAATCTTCTTCTTCTTGCTCTTGTACTTGAGGTGCTTTTTGTACTTGCTGTTTAGGAGTCGAATTAGAACCTCCTAATCCTAAAGTTGCTGTAGGGTCTCTTAGTAATTCTTTTTCTATTTCTTCCATAATAATAAAAACTAAAATCCAAAAGGATTAATTAAATTTTGAGGTCTTGCTGAAACTGATCGTTCAAATCGTGGATAAGTACGCTTACTCTTTTCGTACCTTTCTAATAATTTTTTCTGTTCGTTAAAAAAACTATCTACATCATCTCCTCGTCCTATTAGTTCAGCTTTTTCTTTAATTGATTCCGTAGTAGATAACCCCATTTTAATCTCTTTATATGTTAGTATAGGAAAAACTTTAGCGTCTAAAGCTCTAGGATTAAATCGCTCACCTTCAGGTAACAGACCGTCTCGTAAGGTTTCTAGATCAGTATAATAACCTAAATAAATAGAACTCTTTTTATACAGCATTTTAACTTCTTCAGCAGCTTCTTCGGTCATGTATATTTCCGTATCAGATAAAGGATCAAACCCTGTAGTAGAAAACCTTTGTACAGAAACAGGTTTCCTCTTGTATGCTTTGTCTAATAGATCAGTAAAATCAAGATCACCTAGTTTTTTATAAGCTTTGTTCTGTTCTTTAACATCTTCTATTTCTGTGTTGCCTAAAACTGCAATGTAATTTTCTGCCTTCTCTTTTTCTGTTAATGCATTAAACCCTAGCTTTCTCCAGAAGGAATCTTCTATTACTTTTTCATTACCTGCTTCGGTTTTAGTTGCTTGAAGTAAGTCATTTCTTTCTTTTTCTACTTTAGCGATTTTTTCGTATTCTTCTCTTAAATTCTTCTGTGTTGTTTTGTAAAGTTTTCTCGCAAAAGGAGTTAACTTATTCTTTATTTTTACAGAATCAAAATCTTCTGACTCTGCTGCTAATCGTTGTGCTTCTTCTTGTAGTTGATTGTTAAAATCATTTGCAACATCAAATAGAATATTTGGGTTGTTTTCTATTACATCTTGAATGTTAATGTCAGGGTATTCGCTTTTAAGTGTTTCTGATATTCCTGTTGTTATGTTTTTTTCATTTTTAGTGTTAAATAAAACGGCAAACTCGTTACGAGATTCATTATAACTAGCATCAGCTGCTCTCTTTTCTGGGCTTTTATAAGTATTTACTTCGTAGATGACAGCTTTTCTCAGTTTACTTATACTATCACTAGATAACTTAACTCCATTAAATTCATATGTCTTGCCTACTACATCTATTAATTCATTTTCATTGCTTACAGATATACCGTTAAATTCTGATACTGTCTTTTTTTCTTTAAAATCAAAAATACTGTTTCCAATTTGTCCTACTAGTTCCTTTACTATTTTTAATTGGTCTTTATCAAACGATGATTCAGCTTGTTCTTCTGTGTCTTCAATAAATTTATCGTAGTTATCTCTATCCAATTCTGACATAACAGCAGTACCAAATTTCAACTTATTATCTTCAGCCCATAACCTAAGTTCCCTAGCTTCATCTGCGTGTCCGTTATTTGTTAAGTTGAATAATATACTTTTAAATAACTCTCTTTGTTCAGCAGGTGAATGTGCGTTAGTGTCTTCCCAAATTTTATTAAATACTTCTGTATATGCTCCACTTGCTATATCGCCAGATTTAAGTGTGTCGTTGTCTACATCGTGATCTATGAGGTCATAAAAAGAATTTACCACTGCTACTCCGTTTTCTCCTTTAGCTCTAGCGTTTATCTTTCTATCGAAGTTTGTTTTTAAGCTAGGAGTTATTCTATTGAGAGACTGTTGTAACCCTTCACGAGCTAATAAAGAATCTTTAATACCAGGGTTTTCTTCTATGTAGGTATCTCTTAGTTGTTGTATTATTTCATCTGCATCGGAGTCACCTTGTTCAGGGTTTTCTAACCTAACTGTAATCTGTGATATTAAATCACGACTCATTAAAGACCCTGCTGCTTTAGCTCTTCTTTCCTGATTAACAGGAGATGCAAGCCATGTAAGCCCTCCGTTCCTAGTTAACTTATCAAACTCTCCTTCTTTGTTCTTTTTAAGTTTCTCAATCTCTTCAGGACTTTTACTTGCTAAATCTTCTATTTGTCTGTCTATCTGCTGCTCACCTATCTGCTTTAACTCCCCAACACCTTCTACTGCTACACCTAAAGCTTGAGATAGTTGACCTAGTTTAGATTCTTGCCAAGGAGTAGCTTGTTGGAGTTGTGTTCTAGTTTGTCCTACACTCCCTGGTATAGTAGCTTGTAAAGCTGGAACTGCTCCTCCTAATCCTTGTACTACTACTCGTCTTTTCTTCTCAGCCATGTTATTATGAAAACTCCTTGTAAGATCGTGCTGCTTGTGTTCCTGTCTGTAAAGCTGACAGTAATAAACTAGGTTTTGACACAGGTTTACTTAACCTCATCATCTCTTGTTGGAATCCAAACCCTTGTTCTTCTAAAGCTAACTCAGTGCCTACAGCTTTAAATTGTTGTTGTCTAGCTTGTGCTTCTTTTACTCTACCGTACTCGGTGTATAAATCATCAATAGGTGCTTCTGATATAGCCCCTGCTTCTCCCATAGCTGTAACACCTGTAGAAACTCTTTTCTTGTTTTCTAGTGCTAATTGCTGCATCTTTCTAGCCTCGGCTTGCTTGTCTTGTTCTTCTCTAAGTCTAGTGGCAGATTGTTCTCTCTGAAGTCGTTTTTGCTCTACAGCTTGTGATTGTGCTTGAAAAGCTGCTTGTTGTTTAGCTTGTTGACGCTGTGCTGAGAATTGCAATACTCCTTGAACACCTGTTGCTGCTGCCATTGCTATTTCTGGACTACACATAATATATTACTTCCTCTCTATCTTAAATGACTTATAACCAGGGATATTGCAATCCTCAAAACTAGCACCCAACCATTTTAACCATCTCATACTTAGTGTGTTAGCTTCCATTATATAATTTGTTAAATAGTCAAAGTCTCCCATCAAATCATCTATCCACATCTGTGATTCTTTAACAAACTTCTTCTTTATCTTATAAAAGTTTCTCGTACCTAGCAACCAACAAACTCCAATGTTCCCTCTAGGACTCACTCCAAAGCAAGCTAACAGACCGTCTTGACGTGTCTTGACGCTATAGCATTTACTACTTGATTCAAATGATCCGTACACAGCGTCTCTAGGGTGGTGCATTAAACCTATACATTCCATCATGTCCTCTTCTCGTAAGTCCTCATATAACAAAGGAGCGTCTTCCACTGGATAAGCTTTCTCTATCTTAACTTCCATAGCGTCTACTCCTTGATATGATTGTTGATTCAAACTCAGCAGATAGTAGCTTCACTGGTAAAGCACTAGAAGATTTAATTTCGATAGTGGCATCATTAGGTTGAGCTTGTACAGCAAACTTAAAGAATCCAGTCTCAGGTGTGAATTTATTAAGGGTACTGACAGAGGCTAACAAAGCTGGGTTATAGGTGTAAGTGAAAGTGTCTCTGAATTTAGGTGTAACTTCTACGTTAAAGTGTCCTGTCTCTGAGTATTCAATACTACCGTTACGAATCGTTTGATAAGTATAATCAGATGCAGATCGTCCACCTCTCTCTGTAGGTTGCTTTAAGTTCTGCTTAGAGAACCTGTATAACATATCGTATTCAAAGCCTACAAAGAAGTCATATTGACTAATGTATTCATATCCATCAGGACTCCAAGCAGGTGCAGAATCTATAAGTCCAGAAGCATTGTTCCAATAAAAAGAACCAGCAGCATCAGGAAGTATAGTAGGTGATGAAGTGTGACCTGTAGTGCAAAGATATAAACCTCCTGTAATATAAGAGGTTGATAAAGACCAAGATAACGGTTGTATAGTTGTAGTAATTTCAATCCAATACTCTTCCCAATCTGCACCTACTCCAGGTTCTTTAGCTGAGTCTGCTGTATGGTTTTGAATACATTTATATATCTTATTGTTATGTGTTACATGACTAGAGTAAGAAACAAAACTAGCTATAAGACCACTCACAGCTGCTCTAGTAGGGTCTGCATTATCTATAGTTAAAGTTCTTTTATTACCGTTCTTTGTATAGAAAGACATACCGTTTTGGAACTTAAAACCATTAGCACCTACAATCAAACTAACATTAGTAACGGTAGTACTGTTGATACTTAAAGGAGTACTTCCTTTTGGATACCAACCACCTAGACCTACATAAGAAGAATTACCGTCTACTCTACCATCTAACAATAAAGCGTAGTCTTTACCTGTGTCTGATAATCCATTCTCCATAGGTATCTTCTCTAAGTAAGTACCGTCACTGTCTGTGGTAATTACATATAAAGTAGACTCAATAAACTTAAAACTTATGACTTTCCTAGTGAAGGAGAACGACATCCAAGAACTCTGTATCTTCTCTCTACCTTGCCAAAAGTATTTATATAAAAACAACTTATTAAAGTCAGAGTCTGATTGTACGATAATCATATTCTCTGCTGCACTTCCTTCCATCCTTACAATGTTAGATGGTATGTACTTATTAACTTGTTCTGTAATTTCAGCAGCTGAGTAGGTCTCTGTGTTATTATCTACAGTGTACTCTAATAAGCCTTCAAAGTTATTCCTTTTAAAGTTAAAGTATATGTGACTACTAAGTGCTAACGGTCTTATACTTTCTGATACATCGTATTCAGTAACTGGAGATATTGTAACTGTCTTAGGAGTTAACAAGTCTGCACCTCTTAACACAAACTGTGTTTTAGCTGAGAATAACATTAGCTTCTCTTGGAACGCTTGTGCGTATTTAAGTAAGCTTATCTTAGTGTGGGATATTCCTACATCTATAGGAGCAGAGTCTAACAAAGTTTGTGTTGTTGTTCTAAAGAAATTAAAGTATTCATCTGCTTCAGAAAACACTACTGTATCATTTGTTAACAATCCTAACCTGTTCTTAAAGAAGAAGATATCATTAATAACTGTATCGGTAAAAGAAGGAAAAGGATTACTGTAATCATCTCCTGATGTCCTAACATTCCATTCAACTGTTTTTAAAGTTAAACTTGTTATCTTACCTGTAGCTTGGTCAGGAATTAATCTGACTGGCATCGTAGTACTATCTAAAGTTGTTTCTATTCCCAATGATTTATCTGAAGAAGATATACCGTCATTAGTCCAACCTACTGTTTCTATCCAAGACCCTTCTCCGTAATCTTCCTTATCTTTTGATTCAAAGCGTACATAGTAATCATCTTGATCTAACTCTGCATCACCTACTACCTTAACTCTAAAACCGTTAAAACACGATTTAGGTAAGTCAGTAATACTATCCACTTCTTTATAGATAGCTCCTATACCTCGATCTGCCAAGCCATCAGAAACTCTTACTGAGAAGTCAGTGTTAGGATTAGTTATTTTTATTACACTATCTTTGACTTCAACCGTTAAACCACTGGCACCGCTTCCTGGTATTGTAGGAGTAAAAGTAGGAAACCCATAACCATAACCAGCAGCGTTAGCACTTGTGATGTCTATTGTTGATGTATTAAAAACAGGTTTACTTTGTCTAAATATATTATACTTAACACTTTGTACTGTCTTGTGTTGTCTAATTGTATAGTTAGTTGTTATCCCTACTGTCGATGTAGGTACATAATTAGAACCTCCGTGAGTTAAGTCATGAGAACTATAAGTACCATTAGATGTAAACGACAAAGTACCTTTAGCACCTGTAGCTGTAATGTTAGAAGCTGCATCTGTTTGAGTAATTAAAAACTCGTAAGTATATTTAGTCGTGCTTCTATACTCACTGACAGGAAACCCTGTGCCTCCTGAGATAGCAATAGAAGACATCTGGGTTGCTGTTGTTGTAAACTCAGATATACAATCTGCAAGGTCTTTCGCTATAAAAGCTGTATCTGCGTGATTTCCTTTAGGTTCTACATCTGCTGGTCCACTCACGTAAGTAGAAGCTTGTACCCCTGAATTGCCGTGAGAGCTAGACGAATAATCGTGATGGTCCTGTAAACTACTCGCCAAAGGAACTAACGCATCATCGATGTAAATATTATAAGATTTCTGGTAGTCACCTAACTTAACAAAGATCAAAGCTTCATAGTCTAAAGAAGGTGTCTTTAAGGTTGTGTCTTTAGCTATAGTCTTCTGTGTGTTAACAAGAAAGGTAGAGTCTGCAACTGTTAACGCTCTTAGGTCTTGTAATGGATTAGGAGTACCAGATACAGATAGATATGTACTAGCTGCTATAGAAGGCATATTAACGTGGATAGATGTCTTAACACCTTGTGTAACATCAAAAGCTTTTAATCCGTTAACAGAATCGTATGTTATAGCGTACTTGTTCTGATCGTCTCTATCTACAAAGTGTGTGAATAAATTAGAGCTTATATCAGCACCTAAATCAGTATCATATAAGAACCTACTATTAGGTCTTTTTACTAAACCTTCTACTACAGTGGACCAAGCATTAATCTGTTCGTCACACTGTCCAGGGTATCTTAAGTTGTCAGGTTGTTGTGATACACCTTGGGCAAGGTTGGGAATGCTAGTGTTAAGCAAAGGCATATCTATCTATCAAGTACTCTTAATACGCTATAGTTATCGAAGATAGTTCTATCTGCATTCTCAGAGTCACTTTCAATAGCTCTAGCTTTAGCTTCTATCTCATCTCTCAAAGCAAACCCTTCTATTTCACGACTTCCTAAGAACCTAGCAGCAAATATGCGAGCAGATTTAACAGCTATGTAATGTCTAAATTGTTCAGGTAGTTCCTCGAAATCTAACTCAAAAGTAATAATAGCTTTTAAGTCTTTAGTCCAAGTATCCCTGTGGTTTTTCCTGTCGTAGAGTTTAAGACCTCGTTGTACAGGATCAGAGTCCGTGTATATCTCAGGGTCTAAGTCTACCTTTAAAGTGTTAACAGGAAGAGTAATCCTACTTGTAACAGAATCAGGAACAAGTGGGTAATCATACTCTGTGTTATAATGCCATCCTTCTGATTGGATAGCTTTACTAGTTTCGTCTAAAGCATGGACTGCCTGTGTAACGGTGACAGGAACGCTAGTTCCACTTAAAGTATTAACAGGTGATTCTCCTATTACAGAGATCATAATGTTTACCGCTTCTAGTTTTGTTGTCAGTGCCATAGCTTAATAAATAAAAATATCAGTGAAGGGGAGTGGAACGAATCCAAACCTCCCCAACACCGAAGAGAGAACTATTTCTGTAATTCGATAGCACACTCAGGACGGAGAACTCCGTGACCCATAGCATACTTAGCAACAAAAAGTGTTCCTTGACGCTCAATTTGATACTCGCTTTCAGTAGCAAGATCAAGAAGCTTAACTGTTCCGACAGCAGCAGAGTGAGCAACAACACCTAAAGTGTTTACGAAGTTACCATTGTAACCTTCTCCGTTTGCACCGAAGACATCATTGTTAGAAGCACCGTCTCCAGTAACAACAGCTGATAAATCAGTCGAAGGGATGTGATTACTTTTGTAGATCGTGATACCTGCAACTTGAGGAATCGATCCTGAAGCAATACTTCCTACTCCTCCAACGTCTTTATTGACAGCCGAAGTAGAGATAGCCAACGCACCAGCACCGCCAGTGATTAACTTGTAATACTCTTGAGGGCGAAGTACGCAGAAACGTCCGTCACTAGGTACGTCGTTTTCGTCGAGCTTCTGAGCAGCAGTGAATAAAGCAGCAACAAGTTCTGCTCCTGTTGGATCAGTGTTGTCAGCATCATCAGTTGAGTCAGCTCCGTCTCCCATTGCGTTAGCAGAAACGTCGAGGATTCCTCCGACTTTACCACCAGTAACAGCAGCAGCTGAACGAGCAGAAGCGATGAATACTTTAGCAATAGCTTCGTCGAAACGTTTAGCAAGAGCCTTACCCAATTCGTTAGCGTAAACGCTGCGGATGTCGTAGTGATTCTTTACATCGTCGATGTTAGCCAAGAAGGTAGAAGCAAGTAACATCTTATCGATGGTGATTACTTTCTCTGCTTTCTTGATGTCGCTCAAGTATGAGTTTCCACCGTCAGCGATGTTTTCGCCAGGTGTGTGGTAGTCAGCGGAAGCTACGCCAGTTACTGGGAACTGAGCTGATTTACCGTTTTCGATTGTGCGAACAGTATGTAGTGGTTTGAAAATGTTTGACTCCTCAAAGGTCTGCAAGATTTCTCCGCTGAACTTTTTAAGAAACAAAGCATCTACGTCACCAGCACTATTAACTTGTCCTACACGTGAGGGGGATGTATCTCCATTAGCCATGATATATTATCTCCTTATGTATTTTGTTATTAATGTTTATGTATTTGTTTTGCGACTTTCGTTAAAACCTTTGATCGAGATTGTCCACCGCAGTGGGTCTTGACATTAGTCATACTAATTGTCGTTTAAAGTAAATTAAGTATTATAATTCCACCTAAACAAAGAACAGTCAAGACAATAGCTTTCTCCTTCTTTGTCAGTGAGTTATATAATTTTAGTAGTTTATTCATTTCTTTTGGGATTTATTGTGAACATAACGAGTGTATATTAAAGGAACTACATTCCAAAGGATAACACCTACAAGACATAGTTTCAAGAAACCATATACTTCATCTAACATAGAGTCAAAGAATCCATCGTCCATCTTTTCATCTAATTGTTGTTGTACAAGTTTCTGTACATCTCCTTCAGATATAGCTTTAACTTTGTTAGCTAATCCTTTGTTCTCTTCCATCAACTTAGCTCCCTCTCCTATTCCCCATCCAAGGGCAGCACCACCAGCAGCAGGACCAGGACCACCAAGACTACCAATAGTTGCTCCACCTACACTCCCTGCTAACGGATAAAAAGAAGCCTTGGAACATCCCCCAAAAAGAACCAGAACCAACACTGGCAAGAAAAAAGGAGGAGTCCAAGGCTTCGTATACATGAACCTACCAAATAAAATTATAGGTAATTCTGACTTGCTGCAATGCGTCTGTCAATCTCTTCGTGATAACTTTTATCACCACTCTTGTATCGAGGATCAGACATTGCTCTTGCAAGTTCTTGGTTAGATTTAAAAGGCATTGATGATGAACCACTTACAGCACCTTGAATAAGTTTAGGAACGACTCCGTTCTCTGCTTTAAATTGTGCATATAATCCTTTAGTAGCAAGCTTGGCTTGTTCAAGTGAACCGTTTTGTACGATTTCATCAAAAGTATTTACCTCTTCAGGGGATAAGTTATTAGCTGCCCACTCTGCCATTTGATCCCAGTTACCATCAGCAGCTGCTTTGATATTACCTTCTTCACTTTGTTGTAGTGCTTGTTGACCAGCAGCGTAGCTATCTACTAACTCTTTCGGTAACCCAGCTTCAGCAAGATTCTTATAGGTCTCTTCAGATATAACACCGTCATTTTCAAAGAACTCTTTAGAAGCTTCCACGATAACATCGTTAGTATTCGTATCTTCCTCTGTGGTGTCATCTGGTTGTTCTTCTTCATTGGTTGTCTCTCCTTCTTCTGGTTCTTGTTCTTGTTCATTCGATCCCATTTTCTTTTCAAGTTCACTATAGGCATTAGCCATGTCTTCAGCGTTCTTAAACTTCTCGGGCAACCATTCAGGTCTGTCTGTTTGTTCTTCAGGTACTGCCTCAACAGCTTCTTCTGACTCAGGGTCAATCTCCTGTGGTGCTTTCTCATTTATCTCTACTCGGTGTAATTCAGCCATATCTCTCGGTTACTCTTCTTGTGGTTGTTGTGATGCCATGTACTGCTCTTGTGCAGCATTGATAGCAGGTGCTACAGCAGGTTGACCTAACTTCATCATCATCTCTTGTTGTTGGGCTTGCTGCATAGCTTGTTGAATTTCTTCTTCTGTCTTGATCAATCCTTCAGTCTCTATACCTAACGCTGTAGCTCTTCTTTTGAAGTAGTCAGATACATTAACATATTCCGCAACTGCTTGAGGACCAACGATTTGATTAGCCCCTGCAAGGAATAGATCAAGCTTTTGTAAATCATTACCTCGTCCTAGTGCTTCAACACCAGTAACGATAGTAGGTTTAACAATGTCTTTAGGTAACTTAGGTAATCTATTTTCCTTAGCCATCCTAGCCATTAACCTTGTTACTACAGGCATTTGAAACTCTTGTGATAACAAAGAATAAAGACCACCAAGTGCAGCTTCTAACTCCTGAGATAACATACGTATCTCCTCTGCTGTTACTCGTTCTGCATCTCTGACTACACCACTGTTAAGTAAGAAAGCTTGAGACAATCTGTCACTGATTCCATTCATTACTCCTTGTGCAGTACGGAAGTCATTGAACTTGTTAAGCTGTAGAACAGATACATCTCCATCACTACCTTGTACAATTGCACCGTTAGGAGATTCAGATAAAGTCTTAGCCCTGGTTGTACCGTTAGGATTAACCATGAACAATACCTTAGCTGCTGCTGCACTACCTTCGACTATCGCTTTTGTTAATGACTCTAGTGATTTAAGATCACCAATGTACTCCTCTACAAATCCACGACCATAGTCTTCACCGTCTATCCTTGTATAACGAAGAGGTAGGAAGGGAGTCTTCTCGATAGGATACCTACCCTTTGACTCTTCTATAACAATTCCTTTTACATCTTGTTGTACTACAAATTCATTTCCCTCTCTAACTACAGAGGTATACAAGTCACAGCTATTTTCTTTCTCTTGACGATACACCTCTTCTCTTACAGATTCAGGTAACATCATAGGAGCAACAGTTTCTTTGATAGCTATGTGTGTTACGTTACCCATTGGGTCTCTCTTAACACAGTAACGATCTAATCGAAACACTCTCATCCCTCCGTCATCAGGTAGGTACAATAAAGTATTACCTGTGACCAATAGATTCTTCAACGCTTCAAACACTCCCACTCTAAATGCTTCAACTTCTACTTCTTGAGATACACTTCGCTCTACATCTGCTAATGCTTTCTCTAAGTCAGATCGTAATTGCTCTCCTCCCTCTGGTCCTAACTCCTGTTTTGCTTTATCTAATTCATACCTGTCTATAACAAGACGGAAGAACGGAGCGTTAGGTGGTAACAAGGCTAACAATAACTTAGAAGCTAGGTTGTTTACTCCTCTAGCTCCTACTCCTTGATATGGTGTGTAGTACTTAGTAGAGTGACTATGCCCATCGGGAGGCATTATGTAAGGTATCGTTAACTCAGATGAGGTACGACCTCTATCCAAGAAAGACCACCTTTGGTTCTCTAAGGAGTTGTATAAGCCTTGTGCTGTTTCTTGCATCACGCTAGAGTCACACTTTTAATAACCGCATCCGAAGCCCCAGCAGTTGTAGTAGCTATGTACAGTTTAAAAGTGTCAGTAGCAAAATACATTTCGCCTGTCGTAGCTTCCTTTGCAAACTTCGTCTTATTAGCATCCGTCCCTGTCTTAACAGCGATGGAGTAATCCTTGCGTCCTAACTTTTGCTGTGCCATGACTTAGGAAGCTGTTCCAGCGTTGATGCAAGGTGAGGATGGGCGAAGGCGATAGTCTCCTGTTGTGGAGTCTACGAATTGTGGGTCATCGACGATGATTGCGTTTGCGGCATCTGCGGATTCTCCGATATTATAATAACAGTTATAAGATTCAGTAAAAGGAGAAGGAGTGCCTAGTGTTTTATTTGAACCATCTGATAGAAGGATTGAATTTTTAACAGTATAAGAACCTGTACTGTTTTTAAAAAAAACTGCCGCTCCTGTTCCTGAGAAAATTAGGCTGCAATTATTTAATGTCAGAGAATGGGTAGCGGCTAGTCTATACCCAAACATAGGGACAGTGTTAGTTCCAGCTTGAGTAAAAATGCATCCTGTAAAAGTTGCGTTCATAGCACCAGGATTAACCCCAAGGTAAGAACCTACAGCACCTCTAGAACTCGGAGTCATATTTAAAAACTCACATTCATCGCAAGTTAAACTCTGCCCAGATGCAATTTGTAATTCTACAGAAGTACCTCCTGTCCCGTTACCTATGTTACTGAAGACTATACCCTTCAAGCTAAAACCAGCGTAACTAGCAGCCGATGTTCCTAACTCTAATGCCGAAAGTGAAATATTTTGAAAGTCTATTATTGCTTCTTTAGAATTTAAAGCTTCATAAGTGACATTGCTTGCTCCGAGTTGAACGATTGCTGAAACTGTGTAAGTTCCGTCCGTGAAAAGAATCTTACCTCCACTCCCTGCTGCTGTTTCTGCTGTGCCTAGTTGATCGAAATAATAAGGATCAGCGAGTGTTCCTGTGCCTGTACCTGTACCTGGTTTGATGTATACTGTTGCCATAATATTTGTTTGTTAAGTTTTAAGAAATTGTTCCACCTGAGATTAAAAGTGGTGCTGGGTTTGCTCCGATATCGGGAGCGTTAAAGCCTTGCCTAATAGGTAATCCATTTGCACCTAGAGTATCTGAATCTCCTGTAATGACTGAGTAAGTTTCACTTCCGCTTACTACTTCAATATCAGGCTCAATGCCGTCCTCAACTACAGAGAAACCCACAGCTATATTGTTTACACCTAGTGAGTTAAGTAGTTTTAAATTACCTGCCTCGTCAGAAATCAACATCACTGAGGCACTCGGATTATCTACTACTAAGAAACTCTGATTTGGAAATGCTCCGATGTGTGGATT
>VMHT01037912.1_pt1 | contig 15034 bp, 29 predicted proteins | sample 4693611 | NCBI WGS metagenome assembly VMHT01 (sample SAMN12280063, study PRJNA550983) | marine metagenome | isolation source: seawater sampled from same location over 5 years 0.02-0.2 micron viral filtrate | place: USA: collected off the coast of southern California halfway between the port... ... | reverse complement strand
TTACCTCAACTGTACGACGGGTTGAAGTTGCTTGGACATCTTGTTCCGAATGGAACCCGCGAACATCATGGGAATCTCCTCGTGATTTAATAGTGTTAGCAGAGAGCGAAGATTGTGAAACCTAAAATTGGCGATCTTGTGAAGGTGGAGCTTTTCGGAATTGGAGTTGTAGAAGAGATTCACAGTTTGATGGATTCAGCTAAAGTCCGATGGCAGTCACCTTGGAGAACTCCTGGCGGAGTTTGGATTGATTTTAGTTGGCTAAAACAAGATAGGTGTGAAATTTTATCAATAAAACAATAAAAAAGTCTTGACAAATAAGTATAAATGGTTTATAATTAGGTATGGAAGAAAAAAAGATGAGTAAGACTTTTGATCTGAATATGCATGTGGCACGGTTACTTCTGAATGAACCGTTTTTTGCAGCATTGAGCCGAAGAATTGATAAGCGTCCTACAACGCAACTTCCAACCGCTGGAGTAAAAGTTGACGCGAAGACAGGGCACTTTGTTATGGTTTACAATCCTGAGTTTTTCGAAAAGCTTTCTGATGTAGAACGAGCGGGAGTGCTTAAGCATGAGTTTTATCATCTTATCTTCGAACATGTTACAGGAAGAAAGCCAGATGGTGTAAATCATCGGCTTTGGAACTTTGCTGCTGATTTAGCTATTAATAGTCATCTTGCTAATGAACTTCCCGAAGGTTGTCTAATGCCAGGAAAAGGACCGTTTGAGAATTTCCCGGCTGGCAGAACCGCTGAGTGGTATCTTGAAGAACTCAAGAAAAAGCAAAAAGAACAAAAAGAAAAAAACAAAGGCAATCAAGACAAATCTCAAGGTGACGGAGACGGAGATAGTTCTGATTCTGATGATGGTCTTGGTGATGGTCAATTCGACGATCATGAAGGCTGGGATGAATGCGATGCGACTACTAAAGAAATTGCAAAAGAACGTCTAAAAGATTCACTCAAGAAAGCTAGTCAAGAGTCTGCGAAGCAAGGATGGGGAAGTGTAAGCCAAGAGGTTCGTCGGGAAATTATGTCTCGTTTAGCAACCAAGGTTGATTGGACGAAAGTACTACGATATTTTATAAAGACATCTCAACGAGCACAAAAAAATAGCACCATTAAGCGAATTAATAAACGGTATCCTTACATCCATCCAGGAAAAAAGGTAAAGCGACAAGCAAAAGTTGCAATCAGTATTGATCAATCTGGAAGTGTTAGCGATGAAATGTTGAATGCTTTTTTTAGTGAATTAGGTAAGCTTGCGGAGTTGGCAGAGTTTGTCGTTATCCCATTCGATCACGAAGTAGCAGAAGACAAGATTTTTGTTTGGAAAAAAGGTGAACGACGCAAGTGGGAACGAGTACTTTCTGGAGGCACAGATTTTGATGCGCCGACAAACTATGTGAATAAACATAGTTTTGATGGACACATCGTTCTAACTGATCTGATGGCTCCAAAACCAAAAGCTAGCAAATGTCAACGAATGTGGATGACGACAACGGCATATGCTCAACGTCCTTATTTTCAAACAAATGAGCGAGTAATCGCCATTGACGTGTGATGAAGGTTGGGGATCTTGTAAAACCAACGCACACTCTCAAAGGCGTCACCCAGAGCCACAAGACACTTATCGATTCTTTAGCCATGGTAGATGTAGGCATCATAATTGAAATAAAAAAATCGGAACTTCCTCTTTGTCGTACCCGGTACAGAGTTTATTTTGATTCAAGAAAAATATGGTGGGTTTTCGAGGATGAAATAAAGGTAGTAAAATGAAAGTTGGCGACTTGGTTTCATATTGTGATCGTCCTAAGTCGCGAGGTGTTATCATTGAACTAAAAGGTAAAAAAATTGTTATAGTCGAATGGAAGCATGGAGTGATACATGACGAACACATCGACGACATTTTAGTATTATCTGAGGCATGGGTTAAAACATGAGAGCAAAAAGAAGTTTATCGTTTATTACAATTATCTTGGTATTTTTAGCTGGACATTACTTTGGGGATAACGTTATCCGAGTCGCTAAATCTACTTACCACGCCGCGAAAGCGGAAGTGGTAAAAGTTCAAACCAAGTGATAGTCTTTGCCACCGTGGCGGAATTGGTAGACGCAACGGACTTAAAATCCGTTATCCAGTTGGGTGTGAGGGTTCGATTCCCTCCGGTGGTACCATAAAAAACATAAAAAAAGCAAAAAACTTCTTGACAAACATGTTGATATTTGAGATAATATAAGAGAAGGTAGACAAAAGCCCAGGAGGCAGAATGAGTTGGAACGGAACGGTTAGGTGTTCGAATTGCTACGCTAAAGGTCACAATCGCAATGGTTGCCCCAAGCTCAAAGAAGAGATGCAAAAGCGCATCGAAGCTGATCCCGAAGATTATTACGCTCAACACTATTTTGAGAAGAAGCAGCGCACCAGTAAACGCGCCTGTGGATATTGCAAGGAATCAGGACACAATCGCAAAACGTGCTCTGAAGCAAAAGAGGATCGCCAACACTTCATTATGCGGAATCGAGACGCACGCGAAAAAGTACTCGACTGGTTGAAAGAAAGTGGTATTGGTGTTGGTACGCTCGTTAAGTACGAAAATTATTACGATGGCGAATGCATCGGATTGGTAGAAGCCGTAAACTGGACTCTTATCAATGCACAGCGCGTAGACGTTGATGAAAATGGTATTGGCGTTCCTAACGTGGGGTGTCTCCGTATTGCAAAGGTAGACGGCTCGAAGGAACGCAGCACCGCCAACCCATCCACTGTAGAAATTCTTGGTACCATTCCGAGTCGTCTTGTCACCGCGCAAGTTCCTTACTCTTGGCTTAAGAGCTATGACGAAGTAACATTGAGCGACATCGACGAAGAATTGAAATCGAATAGCATGAGTTACATTCGTCGTTACATTATTAAAACTGAGGAGTCTTCTTACTAATGAAACCTGGAGATTTAGTAAAAACCACGCGAGCCAGAATCGGCGTACCCGCAGATACGATTGGATTAATTCTCCAGACTTTAGCGACTGGACCCGACCAACGGTACGACTATTATGAAGTTCAGCTTTGCAATAGTAAGAGTCGCGTGATCCGCCGGTTGGAACGAGACTTAGAGATTATCAATGCAAGTCGGTGATTTAGTAAAAGCAAAGGAACATTACAATACCAGGATAGGAATTGTAATCGCGATTAATAATGATATGAGGCTAATTTACTATCCAGACTCGAAACTGCGATACCAAATGCATCAAAATTCTCTAGTGGTGGTTAGCGGCGGCAGGGCAGATCAGCAAAACAGCGACTCGAAAAATTTTTTCCATTTAGATACTTCGAAAGGACACTAAATGTTGTACAACTTAGGCGTATTGCTTGAAGACTTTTTCTTTGTGATTATTATTATCGGAGTAATTGCCGTAGGACTAAAAGTTCTTCTTTGGGACTAAAAGAAAGGAAGCTAAAAATGAATTGCTTAAGAGATATTGAACATGCAACCCGCGATGAACTTATCGTATATTTAGAAAGTTGGGGTACAGCTTGTTATGATGATGAATCCACGAGCCTATTGCGAGAAGCCGCAATCGACACCTTTGAAACCGAAGGATGCTAAAACATGTACAAAGTTAAAAGCATGCTAAATCCAGCTATATTCAAAAGCCCGAAAACAGGCAAAACATTCATTGTTGCAGGTAGTCAACCTTGGATTGAAGTACCCGAAGGAACAACGCTAGCCGACGTCCAATGGAATCCTACCCACGAGCCCGAGAAAGGTGCCTCTACCGCACCAAACAAAATATTTGAAGTCGAGGGTTCAAAAGGCAACATGTACACCGTCAAATGCAACGATGGCGAGTGGACTTGTACTTGTCCAGGATATGGGTTCAGACGACGTTGCAGGCACATAAACGAGAAGAAAGTTAAAAATTTTAAAGGAGAATAACAATGAAATCGATTAGTAAATATTTCAAGGCACGTAAACGCCAGGGCGAAAAGGTTATCAAGGCTAGTGTGCCCAAGGATAAGTGGGATCTTGTACGCGAATACGGTATGTTCCGTGGTTGCCCATCGACACAAGTAGAAGACGCTTTGGTGTCTTTCGCCTTTGACACCGCTTATGAGGAAGCCAAGCAGCACGAGAACGATCCCGAGTTTCGTGAGTGGAAGCAACAACGCGAGTGGCGTGGAACGGGACTGAGCGGCACCCCATTAGAGACTGCTAAGGAGATTAGCTAATGATGACGAGAGAACAAGAACTAGAGATATTGCAAGAATTCCTTGAAAAGACTGGCGCAACAAAACTGCCGCCAGACGCACGATCCGCAGATTCAGATGTATCCAACTTTAGTGTTTGGAAACGCCGAGGACGAGGAAGAAAGAAAAAAGTTGTAAAAAAGTAAAGAAAGTTCTTGACAACCATTGCCAATCTATGGGATAATGTACATAGATAAACAAGAGGGCAAAAAAAGCATGACAGCCAAAGTTCGAAAGATTCGCGGAGAAGATATCAAAGCGGGACAAACTATTATCCTTGAAGATAAAAGAGCATATTGCGTATTGCAGAATGATCGCGGCAAAGGTGGCAACGGTGCGCTTAAGCTTCATCGTCCAGATTGGCAATGGCGAGGTTACGAACATTGGAATACCTTTGATGTTATAACAAAGGTTTTTCGAGAGGAGAAAAATAATAATGTTTAAAGATTTTAAACGCACATTGATTAACCCTACCACTGGAGAGTGGACATCAAAGGGTTATGTTATATTTTTTGCAGCAGTGCATGTTGCTTTGGTTGCCTTTGGTATAATGTACGTATTGGTTTCTTAGGAGAAAAAAACTTATGGATGATTTCACAGTAGCGCTTAACATTGACATTGACAGCTTAGACGATATTGGTTTTGAAGAACTAGCATTGCTAGACAACATTACTGAGAAGGAAGCTGATAACCCTGATGCAGCCTTTGAATCGTATTTAGCTAAGAATGCCGCTTTTGGCGAATGGTAGGGTTAGCTTATAGACAAATAGAACTATTATTTAATCATTCCAAAGTGAATACAGGGAAGGGTTAGAAAATACAGTGGAAGCTAGCACGTTCATACCTAGCCTGTCAAGCGGAAAAACACCACACGTTGGTGTGTAAATATACTACACGCGCCTGGTACGGCAATTGCTATAGCAAGGTTCGTGCCAAATAAAAACGTCAAGAAAGTAAAGAAAGTTCTTGACAACACGCGCTACATCTGAGATAATATAGATGTAGGATGAAGAGAGGAGATAAGCCAATGCGATGAATGTTACCCCTAAGCTGTACGGGGTCAGCCTAGTTCAAGAGTTTGGTGCCTACTCCAAAAAGTGCCGATACCTTATAAATAAAAAAAGGTTACACATCCCATGAGCCGCAAAGACTTCCAGTTGATCGCAGACGTACTCAAAGCACATCAAGACGGTGGCGATCACGATCATATCATTCGAGGCTTAGCCATGAGCTTTGCCATCGAGCTAGCCAAGACCAATCCCAACTTCAAGAAGCAACGTTTTATCCAAGCCTGCGTAGGACAATAACCATGCCGAATACCAATCAAGACAAAGACTACAAACAATCTCTCGATGCGCTCTATGAGTGGACTGCCAAGAACTGGTGGAAGACTGGTAACTGTACCAAAGAGAACGCCACCACTGGCAGCATTCAGCTTGAGCCTGATACAAATCAAGAACAGGTTCGAGAACAATAAAAATAAATGTATAAAACAAAAGCCATTGCCCCAGACACTGAGTGTAAAGACTATACAGTAGTAACACTAGAAGAAACTAAAGCTTTACCTATAGAGTATAGAGAGAGTAAGAGAGAACACTAGTGGATCACTTTACTAAACATATTCTAGGAGCCTTAGCATGCAACGTACTTTTCGTATCCTCAATATTGTTTGTGCTTTATATATTGCAATAGCTTTGATTGTTCATTGCTAGCAACAAGGGGGGTACCCCCTCCCCCCTACCCCCCTAACCGGAATGTATGTCCCAATGATTACGGTACCTTATATAAGCTGATTAGGGGTATTCGTAATAGCGCTATAAAAATATGAGATTTTTAGTTATAATCGATATATAAGATATGCTAAAAAAATATATAAAAAATATTTTGAGAGCTTAGGAGAGTACAATGATACAGGGCCCCAACCCAATTAATATAAATTTAGAAGATGCAGAAGATGTGGTTTGCGATGAATGCGAATACCCATATTTTATACCGGTCTTTGCAGTGAAGAAGATCTCAGCGCTTTTATCCCCAGCCGGTCAAGAAACACACATTCCTTTACAGCAATTTTGTTGCGCTAAATGTGGACATGTTAATGAAAGCTTTCTATAGTTTCTACATACTTATAGTGTGAGGGAAATATATGAAGCCATGCGAAAAAACAATCAAAAGAGCTTATTCAATATTGGTGATCTGATTATACCAAAAACCCCTCTAAAACCTACTGTAGGAATGGTTCTCAGCATTAAATATTTGGATGAACAAGAACAAGATTTAGAAGTGCTATTACAAAAAAGCGGAGAAGTTATATGGGTTTCTTCTCTTGATGTTGAACTACTATATGATTTAATTAAATAATGTTGTTGACATATGTTTAATAATTGGGTATTATAGTATTATGTGGATGATGCCTGAAATATATGATGATCTCGATAATAAAGAATTCTTAGACCAAGTAAAAAAAGAAACTTCTTCTAAAGCCGCGTGGGCTGTTCAAGAAGACGCCTTTGGCCTTCCTCTCGCAATACGTTGTGATAAACAAAGTATAAAATATGGTTTTAGACCTCCTGAATATAAAACCAATTGGATGTCTATATTTCAACTTTTAGAGCTAGATGAGAAAATAAATAAGCTATATAAGTTTAGTAAAGCAAAAGATCACATTATTATCAAAGGCACATTTATTGGGGGCGATTATCCACATTCGGACGTTAAAAAGCAATTGGCTATAAGTGTACAAAAAGAAATATTTTATAGCCCTCGAAATCTTTTTTATGCTGTTGACTTGATTGTTGATAATAAATTTGTTAACGTTGATAAAGCAATTACATTATTTGAAAAAAGTGAATTATTTTGTGCATGGGTTATACTCTCTGGTACTCTAAAGAATTGTCTAAAACATAGTAATAAATTTTTAACACTAATATCGCGGTGGTCTGGCCTACCAACAATTGACAATAATTATTGTAAAGGAGTTTTGATTAAGCCAATAAAGTCGACTTTTCTTAAAAATGGTAAAAGAATTGTGATCAAGAATCATCACGTTTGATTTTTATTGTTATATTTATAACAAGTGATGAAAATTGGCACATACATAAGACAAGCAAAATACACTAATAAAGGAAAAATAGTATATCGTTATGGTATCGTTCTAGAAGTGATTAAATCAAACCCTAAAAAACTAAATGTTTTCTGGCATTCTAGTTATTCGGACATGATTCTGAGCAATTATGAATATATGTCTTTTGGGGAAATGGTTTCGAATAAATACATACCTTTCTCTAAACCAAAACCTTATATGGAAGAAATAAAAATGGAACTTATAGAAATTATTTCCGAAGTATAGAAACTAATTACAATATATATTATGCAATACTCTCACACAAACTGGAAAAAATATATTAAAGAAGAAAAAGAGCACTTCCCCTATCAAATCTTTTGTGATATGGATGGTGTTTTAGTCGACTTTGTTTCTGGTGCCGTTAATGCAATAAACGAAGCAATAAAATATCCATTACCACATGCGGACTCTACAACATATACTAATATGATTAATATTCTTCAAGGAAGCTATATTACTGCTAGAGATCTCGACATGTCTAAAAAAGACGAAATGAATATTAAACTTGTAAGAAAATTTATGTATAAGATTTTATCAAATAATAAAGAATTTTGGACTAAGCTAGGTTGGCAACCCGGTGGAAAAGATTTGTGGGCTTATATTGCTAAATACAACCCTTATATATTGACTGCTCCAATGGAAGAAGCTTCTGTTGAAGGTAAAAAAGTATGGATTGCTCAAAATCTTATGCCTTCTCCGGAAAAAAATTTTTTTAGCCACGAAAAGTACAACTGGGCTGTATCCTCCTCGGGCCGCCCCAACGTCCTCATCGACGATTTCAAAACAAATACTGAGCCTTGGGAATCCGCAGGAGGAATTGCAATATTGCATAAGTCGACAGAAGAAACAATCGAGTCTTTGGAGGCAATAAAAAATGGTCGATGAAATTTATTATAACAAGTGGTTTAAGTATCTGTCTGAAAATGAAGAAAACGAAATAGAAGAGGAAGTAGATCCTGAATCAATCGATTTGTCTAGTTTTAAAGTGCAGACTAGCTTAAATCCAAAAGTTTGGGACGCACAAGATCAGCTTCGTGCCGAAATTAAAGAGAAACTAGTTCGAATTGTGCATGATTTTTTAGAAGGCCTTGATGTCGAACTTAAAGATGTACTTGATATAACTATAACCGGCTCACTAGCAAATTATAACTGGTCAAAATTTTCAGATATCGATCTTCATGTTATAGTTGATTTTAGTAAAATCAATGCAGATGAAGAACTAATTGAAGCATATCTAACCGCGAAACGAGTTAACTGGAATAAAACTCACGACATTAAGATTTATGGACACGACGTCGAAATTTATTTACAAGACGCCCGCGAGCCACATGCGTCCACAGGAGTTTATTCTGTGATGAACGATATGTGGAACACAAAGCCAATGCAGCAAGATCCTTCAGTCGATTGGGCAAACGTAAAACGAAAAGCTGCCGGTTTGATGGACATCATCGATGATATTGGTGATGTTTACCATAAACACTTTTATGAAGAAGCAATTGGCTTAGTTGATATGATGAAAGCAAAAATTAGAAAATTACGAAGTTGTGGGCTAGAAACAGGCGGAGAATATTCAGTTGAAAATTTAGCATTCAAAGTATTACGAAGAAATAATTATCTTGGTAAATTAAATAATTATAAATTACTTTCTTATGACAAACTAATGTCTTTGAATGGAGGATAAATATGTGCTTGATTTGTCTTGAATATGAGAAAGGTAAAATTTCAGCATACGAGATGATGGAAAACTTAAACGACTCAAGTGAATTATTTAGTTGTATTTCAGAAGAACATATTAATGAAATATATGATATCCTTTGGAAGGATATTTTAGATGATGGCGCACGCCCATGAAGCTTTTTCTTGAAAATTGGCGAAAGTATTTGATCAAAGAGGAACAGTACGCAGAGCCTGACCACCCCAAGAAAATGCGAAAAATATATAGAGGTATGACATTGGATATGCCTTCTACAGCTTTGGCATCTCAAGTTAGAAAGATTGTTCGGAACAAGCCCGCAGATTTAAGTGCGCCAGAAGCCGCCCAAAGCCTACTTGCTCAAGCAGCTGATCGAGGTATTGGAATTTCTTGGACTCTTGACCGAAGGGTTGCTGTGAGTTTTGCAAGTCCGTGGGGCGCTAAAAATCGTGGGAAGACACTCCATGTCATTCTCACAGCAACAGTTGCAGAAGATTTTGGTTACGATCCGCAGGCTGCTGGTGAAGAACCTAAAATGTTTTATGATGAATCGGAGGTGGCTTTTAAAAAGGGCGAGGAGATCCCGGTGACGAAAATCAGCGTTTATATTGACGACGGCGATCCGTATAAGCCCTCTCTTAAATTTCGATATTTATGGGGTGGCGAACCTATGGGGGTGCAGGCATGAAACTTTTTCTTGAAAATTGGCGAAAGTATATAAAAGAAACAGAAATAAATGAAGTTACTGAAGAAGAGCTTAGCGATATCTCACAAATATTGATGGACTTGAAACCAAGCGATCTTCCGTTTGGGAGCATGTTTAATGACAAGATGCGCCTGATGGAGCCCATGAAGTCTAGAGACTCTAACTTAGACTATCTTAAAAAAATCCTAAAGAAATCAGGGTACCAACCAGATCTCTCTACAGGCCTAGCAACTTATCATGTAGTTACTCTTCCCGGAGGCGTTAACACGAAAGGTGAACCTATAAAACCTTCTAGCATGATCCTAGGGTCTGATCAACTACATGTCATCCAAAAAAAGGACGATGAAACAGAAGAGAAATATAAAGAAAGGATGAAAATAATCCGGAAGAAAGAAGTAAAAATAGGAAAGCTTCTTCAAAAAGGTGGTCGCCTATTTGATATCGCAAAAAAGACTTATAACGAATTTGAGAGCGTCAATCCCACTGACTATCCCGAGGATGAGTACTCCAAGTACAGGCAAAAGTCAATGGAGTTGGAAGACGAGGTGGAGAAAGCAACGGGCAAGCTGCAAGATGTTTTCCCAGAATTCACCTCCAGCCCACGGCGGATGGACGTTAACCCATTCCAAACATTAGCTAGCTGGTGGAATAAAAAATCTACTTTTTATAGAGAAAATCCAGAAGCTGCCGAAGAAGGTACAACTACCGGAGAATATTCAGTTATTTATACACGCCATCCTATTGACATCTTGCGGATGAGCGATTTTGATAGTATTGAAAGCTGTCATTCTCCAAAATCACGCGGTGGACAATCGGAATATTATAAGTGTGCAGTTGCCGAAGCTCATGATGGAGGAATAATTGCATATATAGTAAAGGATGCGGATATACAACAACTCAAAAAATGGGTTGTTAAGTACGAAAACGAGGGGAAACCTTTAACCGATCAAGAGTTCTTGGACACTTATCAGGCCGACGACAATGAGTTGTTTTATGATAAGGAACGCTCCGACGAATCCGGCGAGCTACGGCCAATTTCCCGCGTACGCTTAAAGCAATACAAAAACCCGAGTGCCGAAGTGACTTTAGCGGTACCTGAAATGCGCATTTACGGGAAAAAATTTCCCGGTTTTCGCGAAACAGTACGGAATTGGGCAAAAACTACCCAAGCTAAAGAAATCAAGAAACTAAACGATACTAAGAATTCCGATAATCCCTATGAAAGTGCCTTCGATGAAGACGGTACCTTAGATCTAAGCCGTTGGGAACGCTATGGAGGCACGTATCAAGACACAGACGACAGCGGCCTCTTTTATGCTCTTCTAGGATATAATACAATAGGCAGAGCACATATTGATAAAACCACCGAAGATAATCTTGAGCTTAATTCTAGCGTCATTCCTCAGTGGGAAGCACAAGTCGAAGAAACAATAAATCATTGGAATGATCGTTACCAAGCTATGCAGGTCAGTGCGCATGTAGAAGAATATGATGGAGAGGCATTTATTCCCATTGCGGCCACTTATGTTATACGAATTGATGAAGATGAATTTGTTGAAAGCGCTTTTCAAGCTGATACTAGAACAGCTATTGAAAATTTACCATCGGAACTCATAGACTATGGTTATAGCTGGTTAAAAGATTATGTCAATTATTCTGTCGGAAACCAGGGCGTAGTTGTAATAGAGATTGCTATGGATATATCTGACGCCACTGATGATAGCGAAGCTGCTTATAGTCCGGATCATCTCCACGAAATTTGTGCTGCGCTTGATGCAAAAGATGATCAAGCAGACGCCATATGGGAACTTGCCAAAAATGCATTAAAACGCGAAGGGATATTAGAAGGCGGCGCTCTTTTTCAATTAGCAAGAGCACTTTGGGATGAGAGTTGGTATGAGTGGGATTATGAGATTGATGATGAGTACAATCCTGACGAAATTGAGGCAGAAACAAAAGTATATGTTGATTTTAGTGATCTGATTAAACAGATACCAGTGACGTTCTCCACCCAACTAAGAACTCCTAGTCGATCCTTTACTGCTGATTATGATGGCGAACCCATTGCGTATATCACCCCCCTGAAAGATGCAAATGGAGAGTTAAAAGCATACAGGGTAGTATCTCCAGAGTTTCAGCCGTTTGGTGAGGCAGCAGAGCCGGAGCTGGCCAGTAAAGAAGCAATTTTAGAATACGTCCAGCAGGAAATTGCCAAGCTTATCTTGCGCCCTGGTGGCAAGGGTACCCGCATCCCTAAAGGATGGGAGGCCTCCCGCGATTATAATATCGCTGTAAAACAACTAATGCGGGAACATGTTGGTGGTGTGGAAGGTCAATTCGATTATCCTGAATCAGCAACATGGGTGCACGGGCCCGACTCAGACGGTGACTATAAAATAATGTTTAGTATGAACGTTAATGATCGGACTCCCGATAAGACAGTGAAGAATGCCCACGAAATTGTAACTGAAGCTGATGACGAAGATATTCTTACCGCAATTTTTAAAAAAGCTTTTGCCAAAGTGGCAAAAATAGATAAAGGCCTCAATGAAGTTAGGGCATATTTTAGAAAATTTGATGACATACTTTTTGATTGATATTATATTATGAAACTTTTACTTGAACATTGGCGACAGTACTTGACGGAAGCCGCAGGCGGCAAAGCTATTGCAATATTTGGGCCTTCCGGTTCTGGCAAGTCTCGTCAAAAGAACATTTTTAAGAAATATGGTTGGCAAGAATTAATATCTTTAGTTACTCGACCACCTCGAAGCGAAGAAGATATTGAATATAATTTTATATTAGAAGAGGAATGGATAGAAAAATATGAAAATGGAGAATTGATCAATACCAACAATTATGGTGGAAATTATTATGGTACAAAATTAGAAGATTTTATAAATATTGATAAAACAATTTTAGTTACAGATGAGACAAATATTGATGGGAGCAGAGGAGCAGATGACTTAAAAAATATTGCTGCAAAATATGGAAAAGAATTAATACTTGTTTTTTCTGCGCCCCCCGATGAAGAAGAATTAGAAAGGCGTCATAGAGAGCGATTAGAAAAAGGCGAATATAGATCAGAGGAAGAATTTGAAGCACGCATTTCTAGAGCGAAAGAAGAAGCAAGAAATATGAAAGAAAAAGTACTTAATATAGATGCTAAAGTTCATATTTTATATGATGATGAAGGTGCCGAAAAACTGGCACAGGAGGTAGGATAATGTGTATAATTTGTATTGAATTTGAAGAAGGTAAGCTGAATTTGGGCGAAGCTGTTCGGAACTATGGCGAAATGAAAGACTCTATTCCATCGAAACATCAAAAAGAGATAGAAGAAAATCTTTTTAATAATTTCTCATTTTATCCTAATTCACATCATGACTATGACCATGACTTTGGTCGCGATATTGATGATATTGGATTTGATGATCCTGATGATGATGAATATTGGGAAGAAATAGGTTTTGGTGATTAATGAAACCCCTAATTGAAAATTGGCGAAAATTCACGAACGAAGCTAGAATAACTGGAAGGCGATTAGACCGTTATACGACTGGTTTGTCTAGAGAGATTATTAAAGCTCTTAAAGATGAAGACCTAAGTGCGCACATTGAAGAAAACAAACAAGCCACCTTCACAATAATGACAGAATTATTAGAAGATTTAGACTGGGTTAGAGATATAGTCGTTAACGTTAGAATATCTGACTCAGAAGAGGAGCATGCTATTATTGTACACGGAAGTTATGATTGGATCTTGGATGCGCCAGAAGAAGATCGCAAATTATCAGACATATTTGTTAATATTGAGTTTCCGACATTTTATTCAGCAAAAGATTTTATAGAATTAATTCCAAAACTCAAAGAAACATTACGTCACGAATTAGAACACAGTGTGCAACCAACAGAAATGCTTAAAAAGGTCTATGAAAAAATACCAGATAAAGAAATATGGAAATCTCTACAATCTGCTAAAGACTACTATACTAGTGAATCTGAAACAAAAGGGCATATAGCAGGAATCTATAAAAGAGCAAAAACAGAAAGACGTTCTGTTGGAGATCTCCTTGATGATATAATAGATGAAATTTATTATACTGGATTAAGCTATGATTATACGCCAAATGAGCTAATTACGTTAGTCCGAAGAGTAAGAGAATTATGGAGATACTATTTAATGAGTAGATATCCTGAAGCAAAAATTGATCTGGAACCACAGGAGTACTCCCAAGAAGAAGAGGAACTAGCATGAGCAGCGAAATGAACAATATAATGGATAAATGGAAAAATTACAACCATTTTGAAATACTGTGTGAACAATATGATAGAAAAATGATCACGGGACAAAGATTGTTGGAAGAATGGGAAAGAAATTTTCTTATCGAAGCCAAAATAATTGCAGAAGTGTTTGAAAAAGCTTGGGAAACGATCAAAACATACGCTAGAAAGGGTAAAGAGCTAGCTGGGCGGGCCCTAGAGGCCGTCAAAGCAGCCTGGAAACGAGTTAACGGGTGGGTATTATCGGCTTCGATTCAAGTTTTTGAGTTAGGGAGGAGAGCCGTACTAGGAGCAATAAGAACTGCAAGAAAAGTTATCGACGCAATTACAGGATGGTGCGAAGATCATCCTATTTTCTGTAAAATTATAATTATGACATTGCTTGTTATAGTAATTACGCTTATTATGAGCGCCTTTTTTGATAATGAAGCACAAGCTAGATTAGCTGTCGGCAAGAAACCAATGGATCAAAAATATGTCGACATGATGAAGGGCGAAGCCTATGAATTGATGAAACATTCCAAGCATAAAGGCGTGGATTCTGAAAGATATATAAGAATAATGGCACGAATCGATGATTTACAGAACGCAAAAGAGATTCACGATATCACAAAAATGAAAACAGGCCTTGATGGTCGAATGAATTGGCTATATGATGGCCTAAAAGAGGTATATCAAGGTAAAGGCTTTGCAGAAGGCCTTCCTGAAGATGAAAGAATGAGTATGCTTACCAGATGGCAAGAAATTGGCTCTAGGGTACGCGCACATTGGAGCGAAATTACTGTAAAAACACCTCTGGGTTCGAGCCGAGCTATCCAAGCGACCGTAAAACTAGCTCCAAAGGTTGCCGGTAAGTAATAATTTATCAAATAATGAATAAAATAATAGAAAAATGGAAAAAATTCTTATCTGAAGACGGAAATGAAGAAAAAAATGAAGAAAAAGACTTATTTTTAGACGAAGATGAGGATTTTCATTT
>VMHT01096242.1_pt1 | contig 15039 bp, 18 predicted proteins | sample 4693611 | NCBI WGS metagenome assembly VMHT01 (sample SAMN12280063, study PRJNA550983) | marine metagenome | isolation source: seawater sampled from same location over 5 years 0.02-0.2 micron viral filtrate | place: USA: collected off the coast of southern California halfway between the port... ... | reverse complement strand
CCACATGCAGGACAATCGCCATCTTTGATGTAATCGTCCATGTAGTTACCTTGTAAGGTATCTTGTAACTCATTATATGCTTTAGTTCTTTCTTCAGCATCATAGAAATCATCAGGCTGACCAATCATGTTTTCGCCGCCTTCTTGGATACTTTCGTTCATACCTACATAACGCCAGTTCCAAGCACCAGCACCCATGTAACCATCTCTAACATAACCTGCGAGACACATAGCCTTATCACTGCTCATGCCTTTTTCTTCGGCCCACTTCATGATGTAATATGAGCGAAGTTTATCACTTACACCAGCAAATTTATCTACTATATCTTGCTGTGGTGCTGGATCGTCGCTTTCTTTGATTTTTGTTGATTCAATGATAGATTGTAGTTTCATACTACTATTTATCAGAGTTTATTCTTCTGAGGGTGTTTTCCAAACTATGTTAATGCCACGACGTGTGAGTTCGTTTAGACATTTTTGCTTGATCTTAGGCTTTTGACCTTTATTGATGTAATCTATGAGTTCTTCTTTAGGAGTATTTTTTATAAAGTAATGATTAGTTACTTTACCTTTACCTTTAACGAATGTTGTTTGTGATGGTTTAAATTTTACTGGCATGTTATCTCCCTTGACCTCTATAGTTTTTATGTGAACGTTTTTTGCTCTTATTCATGGTAGACATGCCAATTTTACATCTTCGACCTCTGCCGCCACTGCCAATGCTGGAACATTTTCTTGTTTGTGTTCTTAGGGATTTTCTTACCGCTTTTGCCATCTCTCTCCTGGATTAATTACAGAATATATTTATACTCTGCTAAAACATGCATGCCTGTACTTTTGGCAAGGTTGCTATTCTTTAATTCAAATCCGCATTCATTAGCAACTTTAGTAATCTTTGGAAGTTCTCTAGTATTTTCTGCTAATAGTATTAAGCAGTCTGGTGTTATCTTATCCTTAATGTTTGTAAAAAACTCTCTGTGTATATCCCAATTATTATCAACAGCAATCCTTTCCCAATTTTCCTTGCTGTGATTAGAGTAGTAAGCATTTTTTTGCATTAATTGATATTCACTAAAGTGCGGAGGGTTACCAACTATTAAATCATACTTGCCGTCTAATACTTTTACATTATCAGCATGTACAATAGTAGCATTATTAATACTGCTATTATTAATTGTTTTTTCTAGTAAGTTAATTGCTTTATCGTATGTTTCTAAAAAAGTAATATGATTACACACATCGCAAGACAATATACCAAAACCTATAAAGCCGGGACCAGCACACCATTCTAACGCACTATTGAATTTATTATTTGGGTAGTGTTCTTTGAAATAATCAATATAGTCTAATAAGAAAAACGAACCGCCGCCGTTTGTTTCTTCTGTGTAATGAATAGGAATGTCATTGGTTTTATATAACCAATCGAGTTCTAGGCTTTTCATACAGCATATTTATATGTAATTTTTACTTTTTCTTTTTGAGAGCGGCAACTTCTTTTTCTAGTTGCTCTATACGATTACCTAATAGGGGGTATTGCGATAACCATTTTTCTTCACGTGTAGCAATTTCTATATCATATCGCTTTGCTACCCATTCCATAGCATTATCCATTTTAACTTGGAACCATACACCAACTTTAGTGTTCTTGAACCATTGATAAAAACTACTGCCTATAATACTAGACAGAATTGCTTTCAGTGATAGGATTATTAACCAGTTCATAATGATGTGCTAGGCTTGATGCCTTTTGCTTGATTTCTTTCTTTTTCATCATCGAATGCTGAAGTAACAGTAGGAACTTTATTTGGTTCTGCTTTACGCATAGCCTTTTCTTGTCCATACTCTCTTTCTAAACTAGGCATTCTTTGTTCTAATTGTCCTAATGTAAGTTTAGGATATTTCTTCATTGCCCAAGCAAAAAAGTTACCAATACCAAACTGTTGATTTGCTTTGGCATCTCTAGCCGCGGCTTGTTTCATAGCACCAGTTCTAAACTGGGTATTGTTATACATTCCTTCGTCATCTGCTTCGCCTACGAATTTACCTTTATTAATGTTTGGTGATTCATGGCCTGTAGTAGGTTTGACTTTTTTAGTTACTTTTGATTTTGCTTTTAAATGATTAGGCTTATCTTCGCCTAGTTTACTAAGATCAATATTCATTGGTCCTTTTCTAGCCTTGACATTCTTATTCTTTTTGCCCGGCTTAATTTCTTTAATTCTCTTTGGCTTAGTCACACGTGGCATTTCGCCACCTAAATTGTTTAAACCTTGTAATACTTCGTTGATGTTCATAATGATCCTGTAAAATAATTATATTTGTATTTATCAAAAATAGTAAAGATTACAGTCAAAAAAAATCCCCCTATAATGGGGGATCTAAAAATGTTTTTTTATTTAAATTAAGTTACTATTAAACTGAACCTGAATCTGTTACCAATCCGTAGTCTACAGGTTGTATAGTTCCTCTGGTTTCTATTTCTACTGACACTCTCGCAGTTCCGGCTGATGCCGCACCTTGAATAACTTCAGCACATATGGTTACATCGCTTGTACTAGGCCAAATATAGTGAAAATCTGATCTATATTGTCCAGCAACTGTGAGGTCTATATCACTTGCCTTAAATAGTAAATCTTTATCACTAGTTGTTCCTACAGTAATTGCTGTAGTACTGTTAGCATTAGTCCATGCTGTGTCGACTTCGACTATAACTGCCGATGCTCTAACTGCCGACGAAACATCTAGTATATTTTGTGTACCGCTATCGTATGATACGTTAGAAGTAGCAAAAACTAAACCATTTGCTCCTGTGGCCGCCCCAACACCTTTTGTACCAACATATTGGTGAGCAACTAAAAATACGTTACTACTAATACCGCTTGGTACGGTGTTCGGAAAGTGTAAAACACCTGCCTGATAATCAAATACCCACTCGTTGTTGGTAGTCAAACTGTTCATTTTGTTTGTATCTGCCTTAGCATTAGCCTCTGTTGTATAAACTTTTGCTAGGTATGTACTACCAATTGAAGGTGGTATAAAGTCTCTTAATCTATTAGCACTACCTGGAACAACATTTCCAGTAACATCTGCTACAGCAAGCCATGTTTTGCCACCAGATACAGTTGGGTCAGCAATCATTCTAATTGGTTGCTTAACAAAGTCACTGCTATCTGATGTATGCCCGTAATATTTTACAGGTGTTGCGGCACTCGTGCCTGGTGCTGTTGCTGGGATATCTGAAGATTTTGCCCAAACATCTTGTGCCAGTGTTAAACTCTCACTGGAGTAGATTTCGTTTGGTCCTTCCTTACCGTCAATGTCTGTCTCGGTAACGCCATAAACTACCTTCTTCCAAAGGAAATCTAACTTATCACTATCTGTAATTGCCATTATTCATTCCTCCTTATGATACGCTCAGTGCTAAAGTATTACCATTGCTTACTGCATATTTAATTCTTATTAACACTACGTTGTTAGTGGCATTGGTTGTACTTTGTGTGCCTAATGTAATCGAAACTGAGCCGGAACTCCCACTTGCGACTGAACCATTGGCGCAACCTGCACCGTTACCTGTACCACCTGGGTTACCTGAGCCATCGTATAACGTAAATGCGTCATACCATGCTCCGCCTGTTGCGTTAGGTGATATACTATTGCTATCACTCACTCCAGGCAATCCTATAAACAGGCCACTATAGTTGCCTGAAATAGATATGCTAAATGTACTCAAAGTCGCTTTCGCAAAGTAGAAGGTCATATACTGAGTAGCATCTTTGCCACTATAGTCTATGGTGCTTCCATCTGGTAAGTACCCTGAGGTGTAATCAGTTTGATCTGCTGACAGCCTGCCGCCGACTACTGTGGCTTCGTGAGCGTACCCACTTGCCGATAAGTCTTGGTTGCTGTCCCATGTTAAACTACTACTTGGTAGGTTACCTGCGCCTAAAGGTGTATCACCTGTAGCACTTGAACCTAAGTATACCCTATTACCGCCAGTTGCTCCTGATGGTATAGAGATGTTCTGTTCGTCAATATCACTTGAACGAGCAGTACCCGCCTTAAGTAATATTATCTTGTTCGGAGAACCGAACTGAGTCTGTGTTCCAGACCCGTTTACGTTTGTGCCTGTTGCTGTTAATGTACCTAACGTGTGTCTGTTAGTTCCATTAATATTAACTGTCATTGAACTCAATGATTGAGCACTTGTTGTTTGTCTGGCTATCGGTGTTGATATGCCGACGTCTGAATATGAATAAGACTGTGTGCTAATAACACCGTCTTCGCATGATATAGAAATAGGATCACCATTTCTATAAGTCTCACCTGCCAAATTCGTCATTGTCATATTCCCAATAGTTATAGTACCACCTGTAGCAAAATGCTCAATACCTGAACTTTTTGCTGATGACCCTGAACTATCTCCTGTGACATCTCCAGAAGCAACTGTTGGTGAACTTGTCATGTCGTCTACTACGAAGTATGCTTCGTTAGTATCTGACGTGTCACTCTTAGTCATTTGTATTCTGTTCCACCCAGCACTTAAAGCCGATGCTACTCTTACTTGAGCATCACTTGCCGTGTAAAATCCTGGTGTATCACTTGGGAAATCCTGGTATCCACTTACTCTCAATGATGTTGAAGTACCGTCTTTGTCAGTACCATCAAAGGTAATAGCACCTGCGGCACTATTATTAATCATTGCAGTTAGTGTACCTGAATCTGATCTAAAGTTATCAATTTGATTCGAATTTGGAGTGGTGTCCGTAACACGAGTTACACTAGCACCTGCTGATGCTGGTAGTGATCCCCCTGATGTGTTATCTGGAACTGTGCCTCCTGCAAGATAAGGTGAATTTCCTGTACTAGAGAAACTTAACGTTTCACTATTTGGAAAATCTCCTGGTGCTGTTGGAACTAACAAACCTAAAGTTTCATTTAGTGTATCGATAGCACTTGAAATTTTAGTTGAGTCTGTTAATGATATAGCACCTCCGGAATAACTTCCGTCACCGTGTTGTGTAACGTCTCCTAGACTAATCTGGAAACCGTCTGCACTACCTGCCACACCAGCATCTAACTGTGCTTTTGTGACAAAGTGACTTGAAGCCGTACCGTTTGCTCCTGCTATTGTGGCTAATGCTCCAGCGGTAGTCTTGAGTATAACGTTTCCGCTATTGCTCTCAATGGTATTACCTCTTTTGCCTAATTCAATATTCGCGCCTACACCTGCAATTCCGTAATTCTTAGTGTCTGCCATTATATTTTCTCCACTTTATATATTTTTAACCGGTTATAGTATATGTGTGTTGTATTTGGTTAAAAGCATCTATCATGCTTTTGATAAAAGTATTTATCGCATTTGACAAATAACACTATGGTAAGAGATTAAATACTACTATGGAGCAACCTTACTACGATCAGATGGGAGACGACCACATACACCAGTTACAAGCAGGCCTGCGTGAAAGGGGTTTAATCAGTTGGCAAGAACTAAATTTAACCAAGGAAATGGAAGATATTAAACCTAGCGACTTAGATCGTTGGACTGAGTTATGTCAGCAGAAAGGTATAGATCCAGAACGTGTTGTGGTTGATGACTGTAATCTTAATTACAAATGGGTAGCAGAAAATTACGATTTCAAAGCAGTATATTTTCCTAACGAACTTTATAAATGTCAAGGAAGATTAGTTCTGCCTTGCCAAAATATTATACCAGAAACTACTTTAAATTTTATGGCAGGAAATTATTCCACAGCAAGGTGGCGACTGCTACAAAAGTTATGGGAAATGGATTTACTAACAGACAGTACAAAACTATTCTGGTCATCTTATAGATCATGGGAACAGGATGGAGATATTAAACCTGAATTCTTTTCTGATGATTTTTTAGCATTTATGAAACAAAACACACCTCGTACATTCATGGGCGATACATTTTATAACAAGTATCCTGAAGATATTAACTTGGGCACATTTGAACAACGGTTTATTAATGACTACAACAATCAGGATACATGGATATATGAAAACTCACTTATATCTGTTGTTATAGATACATTTTCTACTTGGCCAAGGTTATACGAAGATCCTAAGGATAGATTTCCAAATGTATATACTACCCCAAAAACATTTAAAGCAATAAAGCACAAAAGACCATTTATTTTAACAATAGGAAAACAAACCGGCGAACTGGGTATGTTACGCAATTTAGGATTTGAAACATTCCATAGTGTTTGGGACGAAATTTACGATGTAGATACTTTTCACAAAACAGTTGACCATATGGCTGAGTTGTGCTATAATTTATCTAATGAAAACATTACTGAACTATATCATGCTACTGCCGATATATGTGAACATAACTACAACGTGCTTATGAACACAGATTGGATAGAATGGTACCTAAACGAGTTAGATAAACAATATGGCCTTTAACAACGCAGTTAAGAGAATAGGTTTTTGCTGTAAATACTTAGACGCAGATCAAACACAGAAACCAAAAGTATTAAAAGAAATACAACAACAATATACCGAGAAGAGTACAACCGTTGCGTGGTGTAACAGACAAGAAAAGTCTGTTGCTGAACAAAAACTATTAGACATAGTTGAACACAATATGAAGAGTGCCTACAATCTCGTTGATTACGCCAGCAGTTTACCCGCTGGTAGGAGAATGGTTAGACTAGGTAGTAACCAAATACCAATGGCTACTGAACCCAGTTGGCGTTATGTTTTTGAAGATAAAACAGTTCGTAAAGAACTTGAACGTGGATTCCGAAGAGTTGGTGATCATGCTCGTGAGCGTGATGTTAGGATTAGTTTTCATCCTGGTCAGTTTTGTGTCCTTGCTTCGGACAATGATGACGTAGTAGAACGTAGCATTGACGAATTCGAGTACCATGCCGATATGGCTAGGTGGATGGGGTACGGTCAACAGTTTATGGATATGAAACTTAATGTACACATATCTGGTAGAAAGGGTTATCAAGGTATCATTGATGTATTGCCTAGATTGTCGCCCGAAGCAAGAAATACTATTGCTATAGAGAATGACGAAATGTGTCATGGCTTAGACGCAAGTCTTATGCTGAAAGATCATGTAGCACTAGTATTAGATATACATCACCATTGGATTAGAGATGAAGAATATATTCAAGCAGATGACGACCGTGTTAAAATGGTCATTGACAGTTGGCGTGGTGTCAGGCCTACTTTACATTATAGTTATAGCAGGGACGAATGGCTTAATCAGTCAACACGAATTGATGAAGATTCACGACATGCCACCTTACATTCCATTCCAGATCTTTTAGAAACAGGCGCAAAGAAACAAAAACTTAGAGCACACTCTGATTACTACCCTAATGAGAAGGCTAACGACTGGGCATTGAGTTTTTTAGATAGGTTTGATATACAATGTGAGGCTAAGGCTAAGAATCTAGCAAGTGAACAACTGTACAATAGAGCAGTTGAAACAAAAAAAGTAAATGAGGCGGATGTATTCTGAAGTGTCTATTTTAGAGTATCATCAGAGGGACTCGACTGTTCAAAAGGTTGTGAGAATTTTATCACAACCTCATTTACATAATATATTTACAGGTTCTGCCTTAAAGTGTTTTAAAATAGGCGAAAAACAGTTAAATATGACACATAATAGGAATAATACATGTCAAACATAGTCGCTATGGCCCTGTGCCGCATAAAGGATAGTAGCAACCTTGAATACAACCAAGATAAGGGTGCTGATAAAACATATACACTATATTCTAGTATGTGTGAAATCCTATGCGAAAGTGCTGATAGACATATAGCAGGTGACTGGGATTTTGAAATTATAGAAAACGAAGTTGAAAATTATCAAGAAATTTTTGATACAAATTTTGGCGAAGTTTATGACATGTGGGACGGTGGCAAAAATAATATACTGTTCTTAGACTTAGATACATTTGTTATTGGCGACGTCGATGTGTTTGATAAGTTGGAACAATTTCAGATGTTTAATTACACAGACCCTAAAACATTAGGTGGCAATGATGCTAAAAATAAATATGGGTTACAGCACGAGCATTACTTAAATGCTGGCGTTAGATATTATCCTAAAACTATGTCGCAAGATGTTTGGGATTTAGGTTGGAAGTATGCCAAGGATTGGGATTATAATATTTGGGGAACAGAACAAATTATCTTTAATGAAATGATGTATAGCCAAAACAGAGATCATACTAAGTGGCTAACACCTGAAATGAATTATCAAATGATGAATGCTGTCCCAGAACTACTTGACAATCCTAATTATATAACACAATTAAATATGTGGAATAACACACAATTAAACAAGTCAAAAATAGTACACTTACACGGAACACGCGGAGCAGAGCAAACACTACTTACACAATGGACACTTTGGAAAAAATTAACAAGCGAAGAGTTTGAGTTTGAAAATGTCAAAGTAGTTGACGGGAGGATAGAATACAAGTAATGGACGGAGTAATTTTAGTAGCAATAATAGTGCCAGCAGTAATGGCATTGTTTAGTATGTTTATTCATTTAGTAAATCATACAGGCGGAACAAAAGGCATAACGCAACCTTACAAAACAAAAAGCGGTAAAACACATACAGCAAAGAAAGAAAGAGAACAATATATAGTATGAGATTGAATTATAAAGATTGCGGTAGAATAGGATTCACATGTAGTACATTTGATTTACTACATGCTGGTCATATCACAATGCTAGAAGAAGCAAAACACCATTGTGATTACTTAATTGTAGGATTACAAAATGATCCAACACTTGATAGACCAGACAGCAAAAATCCGCCAGTTCAAAGTATTGTAGAAAGACAAATACAGTTGGCGGCAGTTAAGTTTGTAGATGAAATTATTGTTTACAACACAGAGCAAGACCTAGTAGACTTACTACTTACATTACCAATTGATGTAAGGGTTCTAGGTGACGAATACAAAAGCAAAGACTTCACAGGTAAGGATATTGCCAAACAACGTGGTAGTAAAATCGTATATAACGGTAGAGATCACAGTTTTAGCAGTACATCATTACGCAAAAGAGTACATTCAGCAGAAGACAACAAAGCATAAATACTTGACACATTCACACAAATTTGTTATAATATAGTTTATAGAAAAGGGCAAGAGATATGAACATTTATAAAAATTTGCTGTTATTGGCAGTCTTTTTATCACCACAAGTAAAAGCAGACTTTACAGGTCCAATTGACCTCAATGCTGAAGTAGAATGTTTAGCATTAAACATATACCATGAAGCAAGAAGCGAAAGAACTGCTGGTATGTGGGCAGTAGCAGATGTAACCATCAACAGAGTCAAAAGCATAGCATATCCTGATACAGTATGCGAAGTAGTGTATCAAGGCCCTGTATATGAAAGTTGGAAAACTGCTAGGTTTCCGGAATTACCAGAAGAAATGAGAATTTATAATCCTGTAAAAGGCATGTGCCAATTCAGTTGGTTCTGCGATGGTAAAAGCGATGAGCCAACAGAACCTGATAGTTGGCAACGAGCACTAGACATAGCACATGGTGTAATGAATCATGATATGGGACTAGGATTGACAGATGGCGCAGACCATTATCACGCAGACTTCATTGAGCCTTTTTGGGCACCTCATATGACACTCGTCACTACAATTGGTAACCACAAATTTTATAAGTCAAATAGATAAATACTCTTATAATCCCGTAGGTGGGAGTAGGAGTAAAACAATGTACGAGTATAGATGTAAGATACTCAAAGTTGTTGATGGCGACACAGTAGACGTAGATATAGATTTAGGCTTTGGTGTAGTACTCAGCGACGAACGAGTAAGAATTATGGGTATCGACACACCCGAAAGTCGAACAAGCGACAAAGTCGAAAAAGTTTTTGGCATAGCGGCTAAAAATGCTCTCAAGGCGATGTTAGGTAAAACATCAATTCTTAAAACACAAATCAATAGAGATGGCGAAGATATGAAAGGTAAGTTCGGACGTATCCTTGGTGACTTCATTATTGATTTAAATGGCAAACCAATCAGTATAGTAAACGCATTAATGGACGCAGGACATTGTGTTGATTATTATGGTGGTAGCAAAGATGAGTTGAAAGAAAGACACATGGCTAACAGAAAAAGATTGCTTAAAGAAGGCGTAGTTGATAAAAAAGAATACGACAAAGCAGTTGCCATAATGGAAAAGAAAAAGAAAAAATAACCAGAATAATTTAAAAACAGGTTGACTTATGCCTAAATAGATCTTATAATAACAAATTATAGAGGCATAGTACAAATGGCAAAAAGATTTTATTCAGGCAAAACATATTCGCACTCAACTGGTCACAGTTGTGCGTTTAGACAATGGCGAGCAGATAGCCATTGTAATTTAATCCATGGTTATGCGTTACAGTTTGAATTCACTTTTGGTGGAGACGATCTTGACGAACGTAACTGGATAGTAGACTTTGGTGGATTGAAGCCACTTAAAGAATGGTTGAAATATATGTTTGATCATACTTACTTGGTAGCGGAAAACGACCCAGAGTTAGAAACAATTAAAATGTTACAAGAGAAAAACTTGATTGACATGAGACTTGTTTCGCATACTGGTTGTGAAAGATTTGCTGAAATGGCTTTTGATAAAGCAGATGAAATTGTTAAGGAATTAACAAATGGAAGATGTTGGGTACAAAAGACTACAGTAAGAGAACACGAGCATAATAGTGCAACTGTTGAACTTAACGACCATCAAAAGATCAGATTTAATGACGCCGCGGCGTGGGAAAAGTCTGTTCAATAACTAAAACGGAGAACAGAATGGTTAACCATTCCTGATTGCATAGAGGACGGCACCCTTAACTGCTCGAGCAATTAGATATAATGATATATAGAGAACGTAGAAAAGGTAACCGGTGCCCTTACTGATTTTTTCTAAATTCGAAATCGTCCCTTTCTCTTTTAGTGTTATAATCATGTTTGATTTGCGATACTAATCTATTAACCATACCTTTATACAATTCCTTATCATAAAACAAACGCATATTATGTTCTATAATTGGCTGTAATTCCTTTTGTGGGTATGGTTTAGAATGGAACGTCTTAATACTTTGTAGAACAGCATCATAACGTGCTTGTGGCTCGTCAATTAAATCATATGATTCATCAATATACGGCTCAAAAGTTTTAAACCCTAATTGTTTCATATGTGCCAGCGACCTACAAGGCCCAAGAACTATAAACGGCATTCCCCATGCCAATGGCTTATGAACTTTCTCACTTACAAATAACATTTCATATTGTGGGTAATTAGGTAAAACATCTGTACACTCAAACATTTGGCTTTCTGTACTAATAAACATTTTAGCATGTTTGGCCCAATCAAAATTTCCAACACTATCATGAGACATTCTGCCATCTGAAATATTATGCTTAGGCTCACCATTAGCAAGTATAGGCATACCTAAATCTCTAACAACTGTATACTCTTCCTCTTCCTCATTCATTATTTCTGCTAAACTAAAATAACTAGAATTTATCAATCCGGCTTCCCACAAGTCATTAATAATTTTAGGTCTATGATATTTGTATGATCTATTTAAACATACAAAGTCTTTGGTTTTCTTTGCTTCAAAAACTAACTGTAAATATAAATCTATATCATGAACATCGTCTGTTTCGTAACGTGATGTATTACATACTACACCGCTTTGATTCCATGTATCAAATATAAAGTAATCAAAGTTGTAAAATGAAGCACTAGTTAAACCCGAAGTGTGTAACCATTTATTCATTTTAGGACTAGCATTAGGTTTTATAAGAGAAACATAGAAAGGTGCTTCAGGAACCTCGCACTCCTTAATATAATCAAACACACTACTCATTGAAAGATTTTCGTTGATATGTAAAAACTTTGGTTCCCAGACATCACTTATAACAATATTAAAGTTAGGTAAAGTTTTGTGCCAAAACTCTCTATGCATTACAATAGCAGTATGCTCACTGAATGTTAAATGAATAACTATGTCATTGCCAAACGCATGTTTTAATTTAAGTTCTAAATTATCTAGTAAATCTATATCAGTAAGGTGGGCCTTAAAAGGAGATAATAAAAATTGATTTTTGTTATTGTAATCACCATCTTGTGTTAAAGCAAATGTAGATAAAAAGTTAAACATATCTTTGTGTAAGAATTCATTTGGTCCTACTACTTTATGTTCAAAGCATTCTGTAAGTTTATCTTGATCAATATATTGATGATCTAAATTAGGACTAATATCTAGTGGAACAAAAACGTGTATCATTGTTGTGAATCCCAAACCTCACGTGCTGTTTCAACTTCGTCCCATATAATTCTTATAGGATCAACCATTCTGCTCATAACCCAAAAACGATCTTTCATCATATTAAAGTTATGTTCTAAAGCAGGCATTATTTCTTCTATGCTGTGGTCTTCACTTAAAAATTTTTCATAAGCATCGAACATTGCTCTTGTACGCAAAGAATAATTATCCATTTCGTCATAACTCTCATCAAACCATTCTGGAAACGTTTTAAAGCCTAGATCACGTATACGTTGTAGTGAGCCTTTATTGCCTATAACCATAAAAGGCATGCCATATGCTAATGGTTTAAAAATCTTTTCAGTTAAAAATCTTACAGGCATAGGCGGGTCCATTTCTATTATGATATCCCTTGCCTGACTTTCTGCTACTATATTAATCTTACAATCAATTAGCCATTTGAGATTAAACACTCTGTCGTGTTTGTGATTTAGTGGTCCGTCGTCTTTGTTTCTAAAAGGCTCGTGTTCTGCTTGTTTAGGCAGTAAGGCTATAAACTCTAATGTTCGTTTATCCTGCTCTGGTGGTGATGGTGTATCTTCTTCCCAACCGCAACTCCAAACCATATCCTCAAGTAAGTTTCTTTTATTTGCGTCAACTAATGCCTGTACTCTATGACCTTTTGGCATTCTGTTTAGATACAAAGCATTGTATGATTTATCGTCAGTCCAAATCTTCTCCATTATTTCTTCTACGGAGTGATTAACATCGTCTAATGCTTCTTCCCAATCCATCAATCTTTTATCTGGCGATGCTATACCGCATTGTTTAAATGTATCATATAAAAAGTATTCTACAGCAATAGGCTTAAATGCTATTCCTTGTTTTTCTAAAAAGTTGTGTACTTCGTCACTGGAATTACATTTTATATAAAAACGTTTATGTTTATATGTGCCCGGTGGTTTTAAAAAACGTAAACATTTTTCTACAAAGTTATTCCAGATATCGTTAGTGTCAAAACCTGGTAATTCATTTTGTGGACTACACTCCCATATATCAGATATACATGGTGAAAACTCCTGGTGGTTGAAAAACTTATCAAAAATCTTACCATTTAACATCAACGCCGCTTTTTCAGATATAGAAACAATAATATTTTTTTCTGGCAATGGTTCACATCTAGTTTTTAAGTCTACCCAAAATTCACTTTCTACATCTAAGATATCATGAATGTTTACACTAACAGGATACAAAAAATTTTCTTCTGTTATATTAGTTTTTGCTTCTCTTCTGTAAGGTTTAGGTAACTCTAGTAACCAACTGAAATAGTCGTGTTTATTAACGTATTCTACTACATTAGCCTCATTTTGTTGCTGTGATTCGCCTATAAATGCCTTAGCAATCTTTTTTTCTACAATATTATGATCATTAGGATCAATAGTGGCATGTACAAAAATATTTCTCATGTGTCTCGTTTTCCGATAAATATGTTTATGTTATTTGGTATCTTAACATTAATTACAGCACTAGCAATAGCCGGTGTTGCCGCATGGTTTTCCATAGTCGGTTTAATGCTACTATTTAGTGGTATGCCTATGAGTATTGCGGTTATGGCTGGCACACTTGAAGTAGGCAAACTATTAACTGCTAGTTGGCTGTACAGATATTGGAACGAAACGAGTATAATGTTGCGAGCCTACCTCACGACCGCAGTAGTCATACTTATGGTTATAACAAGTATAGGTATTTTTGGATATTTAAGTAAAGCCGCAAGTGATCAAGCAGGTGATATAGGTGATGCTGTAGCAATAGTAGAAAGAATTGATGCTCAAATAGACAGAGAAGAAAATAAGATTGATTTAATCGAAGATAGAATATTAGGCATAGGCGGTAGTATAGATATCAGTGCCAGCATAGAAGCACAGGAAGATATCAGAGATGGCGCCTGGAGTAGAGTACAAGGCGACATAGATTACAATCAAGAACAAATTAATAATGTTAGAGAACAATTAACCAAAGACATAGCAACACAGGATGCTAGACTAAAAGCATTAGACGATGCTGTAAATGAAATGGCATCGAAGTCAACAGAAAAAATTGTTATACAGGAAAGGACTTTTGGACAAGACGATGTACAAATTATAGATTATGGCGAACGTGCTCAAGAACTAAAAGCATCTCAAGAAAACGAACGTAATGAAATTAGAGATGAAAAAATCAGACTTCGTGATCAAGCAAGTAAGGATATAAAAGTTTTTCAAGATGCTATTGATAATTATAGGTCACAGGCACAAGACGACATAAAAGGTGCTAACGCAGAAATAAATAGATTGCGTAATCAAAGTTCAACACAGGCAGATGATAACTTAATTAAGATAGATACTTTTAACAGCGACATCGACGCCATTTACGCCAACATAGTAACACTTAAAGACGAGAAATTTGACGCAGAAAGTAAAATAAGAAACTTAGACAGAGAAGTTGGTCCTATTAAATACTTGGCACAATTAATATATGGTAGTGAGGAACGTGATGTATTAGATCAAGCAATAAGACTATTCATACTAATGCTGGTATTTGTGTTTGACCCATTAGCAGTTATGCTAGTTATTGCCGCTAACCAAACACTATTACGTTATGGTATTAACTTAGAAAGTAGTGGACCTCCAATACCACCTAAGGAACCAGAGCCAGAAAATGACCCGGAAGATGATAGGGAGTTGGAAGTCGAAGAATGGTTTGATAGTAACTT
>VMHT01029092.1_pt1 | contig 15040 bp, 13 predicted proteins | sample 4693611 | NCBI WGS metagenome assembly VMHT01 (sample SAMN12280063, study PRJNA550983) | marine metagenome | isolation source: seawater sampled from same location over 5 years 0.02-0.2 micron viral filtrate | place: USA: collected off the coast of southern California halfway between the port... ... | reverse complement strand
GCAAAAGAAGTTGAAGATCGCAAGTCTGCACGTGATATGTATAAAGACGATGCTATTATTCAAAAAGTATTAGCAACGTTATTTACTGTAGCATATTTTGGTATTACATTTGTAATGTTTAACTACTTTGTTACAAAATCAATAGAACTAGGAGAGTTTGAAATTAGTTTCATCTCTACAATATTCGGTGCTATGAGCGCTAAAGTAAATACAATTATAGACTTCTTCTTCGGTGGAAGTTCAAAGAAAAACGAACAATCAAAAGAAAAATAAAATGGGACAAAATTCAACAGAAGTAGCTTATCAGTTCGGACAGATGGGTAGTATATTTAACGATACCGTTAACCCTATGAAAGCTCCAACTGGAAAAGTATTTGTAGCAATACACTTTTTAGAAGATACCGCTTTAGAGGCAAGTGGCGGTTTAAAAGCAGAACAAGACGCTGGTAACGGAGTAGAGTTTTTTGAGACTGAATCTGCTGCTCACGACATTGCTCACGGTAGTAGCCCAACAGCTGTATCTGGCGCCGGTGGTGTTCAGCTTGATAATAGCAATACTATTCCAGCTGGAACTATTATATACGGAAGATATACTGAAGTTCACGCTACTCAAGCTAAAATGATAATTGGCTATTTAGGCGTTTAATGTTAGGTTTAGGTAATAGAATAATATCATCTCAAAATCCTTCAACTGGATTTGATATAGCTGGTGTATCTGGTATACAGACTTGGCTAAAGTTTAATGAAGGCCAATCAGACGACGGTGATAGAATTATATGGGCTGATAGTAGTGGCCAAGGTAATCCTATAGATGACGCTTCAGCTGGTACAGGTGATAGAGTAGAATTTACCGGCGGAGCTTTACATTTAAAACAGCAAGTCGGTGGTACATATCCAGAAGCAAACCTTACTTCTGAAATAGTTCTTACAGGAGCGTTTACAATATTCGCGGTAATAGACCAGAATGATGCTGTCCAGCCAGAATCAATATTCCAAGGTAGTGCTGGTTCAGGAAATAACTTTTTTAGGTTTGCTCATGGTTCTACTGAGGCTAAGTTTAGGTTTATTTTTGATGGTACTAGTACTATATTAACAGCAGACACAGCTCCTAGTACTAGCAAAGCTTTATTTAGAATATCTAGAGACGGTAGTAATGACGTTGATGTTTTTGAAGACGATACTTCTCTAGGTGGTGGTTTTCCAGCTTCAAATTCTGGAACATTTAGAATACTTAGACTAGGATCAACAAGTAGTGCGTCAGCTGTTGGCGCTAAGTTTTTTGAAGTAGTTATTTTCAACGAACTTGTAAGTGATGCAAATATAGCTTTAATAGAAACAGACATAAAAACTAGAAATAGTTTATAATATTAATTTAATTAAATAAAATCATGGCAAAAAGAAAAACTCCAAAAGTGGATTTAAAACCACGTGCAGAAAAAATTACAGAACAGCAGTTAGAAAGATTAAGAAAAGCTGCTCAAGGAATTACTAAAATGCAACAAGAAATAGGTACTTTAGAAACTAGAAAACACTCTGTGTTACACATGATTGCTACTATGCAAGATGTTATTGAAGAGCTAAGAGAAGAGTTTAAAAAAGACTATGGTACTGATGAAATCAATATTGTAGACGGAACAATTAAATATAATGAAAATGATAACAACGAAGCTAATAAGAAAGATAACCATAGGTAAAGACTATAAAATAGACGCTATGCACTACGCTGTAGGGCAAGAAGTTTACGGAGGTCACACTATATGCGATATAGTAGAAGAAGAAGAAAAATACTCTATTTATATAAGAAAAAATAAAGTAGTCATACCTTGGAAAGACTTTAATAAAAATATGGCAATATCTGTAGAATATAATCTAGAGTATTGATGAAAGGCGTTTACAACTTTGTTATATCACCTATTGGACATAGATATAACAACAAAAAGAAAGTTGGAGATAAAGAGTTGATACTAAACTCTGAAATATATAATCATGAGTATGTTAACCGTCAAGCTGTTGTCTGTAACAGTCCTATTGTTAGTAATGTTTCTATTAGAAAAGGAGACGAAGTAATAGTTCATCATAATGTTTTTAGAAGATGGCACGACGTTAAAGGTAATGAAAGAAACAGTAAAGCTTGGTTTTCTGAAGATAAATATATAGTATCTCCAGATCAAGTTTTTTTACACAAGCACAAAGGCCAATGGAAACCAATGCCTGGTTTTTGTTTTGTAAAGCCTTTGAAAAATAAAAGCAGCTGGAGCAATGAAGAAGAGCATCCTACTAAAGGTATAATAAAGTATACTGATGGATCTTTTTTAGAAGGTGATGTTGTAGATTTTACTCCTTTTTCTAAATACGAGTTTATTATAGACGGTGAAAAGCTATATAGAGTATATTCTAAATTTATTACAATTAAATATGAGCATAAAGGAGACGAAGAAACGTATAATCCTAGCTGGGCGTAAAGCTGTTGATGAGTTAATTAAAGTAGCTGAAGAGCAAATTATAACTAATACAGAAGATGATGTATCTGCTGATCGACTTAAAAACGCTGCGGCTACTAAGAAGTTAGCTATATTTGATGCATTTGAAATCCTCAACCGCGTACAAGAAGAAGAAAATATTCTGGAAGGAAAGACACAAGAAGAAAAGAAAGAGCGAGTATTTAAAGGCTTCGCGGAAGGCAGATCGAAATGAGTTACGAACAAAGCTTATATAAAATAGTTGAACCAGTTAAGAAGACTACTATAAGTCGACTTAACAAAAAACGCAGATGGGAATATGGTTACAATAAAGAAAATGATATTGTGGTTATCTCTAAAAGTGGAAAAATTGGACAGATATTGGAGATACAAGGTTTGCAAATTGGGTTGCCGCCTGAACCGAAATCAGTGCTCGTGTCAGACAAAAGAAAGTGGGAAAAGCTAGAGTATCCTAAAGAGCTAAATAAATTAAAAAACATATTTGACTGGAGAGAGTATCCTGAAGAGCAAAAAGACAAGTGGTACGACTTTATAGACGAAGAGTTTAAACGCAGAGAAGAAGGTTTTTGGTTTATGAACGGCGATGAGCCTACGTATATTACAGGTAGTCATTACATGTATTTACAATGGAGCAAGATAGACGTTGGTGCTCCAGACTTTAGAGAGGCAAACAGGTTGTTCTTTATATTTTGGGAAGCATGTAAAGCAGACAAGAGATGCTATGGTATGTGTTATTTAAAAAACAGACGTAGTGGTTTTTCTTTTATGAGTTCAGCTGAAGCTGTTAATTTAGCTACTATATCAAGTGACTCTAGATATGGAATACTATCTAAAAGTGGATCTGATGCAAAGAAAATGTTTACCGACAAAGTGGTACCAATATCTATTAACTATCCTTTCTTCTTCAAACCCATTCAAGATGGTATGGACAGACCTAAGTCTGAGCTTGCTTATAGGGTTCCTGCAAGTAAGTTTACGCGTAGAAAAATTACTGCGAACGAAAAGCAAGAGGAGTTGGTTGGACTTGACACTACTATTGATTGGAAAAATACAGGTGACAACAGTTATGATGGAGAAAAACTTAATCTGCTAGTGCACGATGAAAGTGGTAAGTGGGAAAGACCTGATAATATTTTAAACAACTGGCGTGTTACAAAAACCTGCTTGCGTCTTGGTAGTAGAATTATAGGTAAGTGTATGATGGGATCAACATCAAACGCTTTAGATAAAGGTGGTGATAACTTTAAAAAGTTATATAACGACAGTGATGTCAAAAAAAGAAATAGAAATGGTCAAACACGTTCTGGTTTATATTCTTTGTTTATCCCAATGGAATGGAACTATGAAGGATTTATTGATGAGTATGGACGACCAGTTTTCAATACCCCAACACGAAAGTGTTATGGACCCGACGGTGAACTAATAGACGTTGGTGTTATAGAGAACTGGAACAATGAAGCCGACGGATTACGCGATGACCAAGATGCTTTAAATGAGTTTTACAGACAGTTTCCACGAACTGAAGAACATGCATTTAGAGATGAAACAAAAAATAGTATATTTAATTTAGTTAAAATATACGAGCAAATAGATTATAACGAAGAAGCAACTAGCTCCGCAGCTGTAAATGTTGGAAATTTTCAATGGGCAAACGGGGTTAAAGATACTCAAGTAATTTTTAATCCAGATCCAAAGGGTAGATTTAAAATTAGCTGGGTGCCTAGTTTAAGTTTGCAAAACAAAGTTGTAATTAAAAATGGAGTTAAGTATCCAGGAAACGAACATATTGGTGCGTTTGGCTGCGACAGCTACGATATTAGCGGTACAGTTGATGGTAAAGGATCTAAAGGAGCTTTACACGGGTTAACTAAGTTTTCTATGGAAGATGCTCCAGCTAATCACTTTTTTTTAGAGTATATAGCTAGACCACAAACCGCTGAGATGTTTTTTGAAGATGTACTTATGTCATGTGTGTTTTACGGGATGCCATTACTAGCTGAGAATAATAAACCAAGATTACTATACTACTTTAAGCGTAGAGGTTACAGAGCGTTTAGTATGAACAGACCTGATAAAGTTTGGAACAAATTATCGGTAGCAGAGCGCGAAGTGGGAGGTATCCCTAACTCGAGTGAAGATATAAAACAAGCCCACGCTGCTGCTATTGAAATGTATATAAATGATCACGTTGGTCATTTACAAGATGGTAATTATGGTAATATATATTTTAACGAAACGTTGCTAGACTGGTCTAAATTTGATATTAACAAACGTACGAAGTTTGATGCTTCTATAAGTAGTGGTTTAGCTATAATGGCTTGCAATAGACATTTGTATAGACCTGTTAGCGCTAAAACAAAAAGTAAATTAAATATAAATATTGCTAAGTACGCAAACACTGGTAGTATTTCAAAAATAATAAATCAATAAAATGAGTTATCCGCATAAGTACTTTCCAAAACAAACAGTTAGCGATGCTGAAAAGCTAAGTTACGATTATGGTTTAAGAGTAGCGAAAGCTATAGAGTCAGAATGGTTTAGTAGTAGTACTAGTAGATCAAGTAGATATAGAAGTAGGTATTCTAGTTTTCACAACCTAAGATTATACGCTAGAGGAGAGCAGTCTATACAAAAGTACAAAGATGAATTATCTATCAATGGTGATTTATCTTACTTAAATCTAGACTGGAAGCCTGTTCCAATAATATCTAAGTTTGTTGATATTGTAGTAAACGGGATGTCTGATAAAGATTACGAGCTCAAAGCTGTTTCTCAAGATCCTTATGGAGTTTCTAAGAGAACTCAATACATGGAGTCTTTGCTTAGAGATATGTTGTCTAAAGATTTTAACGAAAAAGCTAGTAAGCTATTTGGTATAGACATGTTTGAAAATGACTTATCTAAGATACCAGCCGATCAAGACGAGTTAAAGATACACATGCAGTTAAACTATAAGCAAAATATAGAAGTAGCTCAAGAGCAAGCTATAAATGTTTTGTTTGACGCAAGTAACTACGATTTAATTAAGAAAAGATTTTACTACGATTTAGCTGTTCTAGGTATCGGTGCTACTAAAACTTCTTTTAACACTTCTGAAGGAGCTATTGTAGAATACGTAGATCCAGCAGATTTAGTATACTCTTACTCAGAGTCTCCTAACTTTGATGATTTATACTACGTAGGCGAAGTGAAGTCTATACCAATAAATGAGTTAGCTAAACAGTTTCCTTTTTTAACAGAGCAAGATCTAGAAGAAATAAGTAACACTACTTACAACTACGACTACGAACCATATTCTAGTAAAGACAACGATATTAATAAAGTGAAGATTTTGTATTTTAATTATAAGACCTACATGAACGAGGTTTATAAAATAAAAGAAACAAAATCAGGTGGAGCTAGAGCTATTGAAAAAGATGATACTTTCAATCCTCCTGACAGTGCAGAGGGAGATTATTCTAAACTACAAAGATCTATTGAAGTTTTATATGATGGAGCTTTAATATTAGGTACTAATAAATTGTTGAGGTGGGAAATGTGTGAAAATATGATGAGACCTAAGAGCGACTTCAACAAGGTCAAAATGAACTATCAAATCGTTGCGCCTAGAATTTACAACGGTAGAATAGAGTCGCTAGTTGGTCGTATCACTGGTTTTGCAGATATGATACAGTTGACGCACTTAAAACTGCAACAAGTTATGTCGCGAATGGTGCCAGACGGCGTTTACTTAGACGCTGATGGTTTAGCTGAAGTTGATCTTGGTAACGGAACAAATTATAATCCACAAGAAGCTTTAAACATGTTTTTTCAAACTGGTTCTGTTATTGGTAGATCTTTTACTCAAGATGGAGATATTAATCCTGGAAAAGTACCTATTCAAGAAATAACATCTGGTAGTGGTGGTAATAAAATGCAAGCTTTGATAGCTAACTATAATTACTACTTACAAATGATACGCGATGTAACTGGATTAAATGAGGCTAGAGACGGTAGCTCTCCTGATAAAAACGCTTTAGTTGGTTTACAAAAATTAGCAGCAGCTAACAGCAACACTGCTACTAGACACGTTCTTCAAGCTGGTATGTTTTTAACATTAGAAGCCGCCGAGTGTTTATCGATGAGAGTTTCAGATATAATAGAGTACTCACCAACAGCTGATGCTTTTATGAAATCTATAGGCGCTCACAACTTTGCGTCGCTGGAAGAAGTAAAAGATTTACATATTCATGACTTTGGTATATTCTTAGAACTAGCTCCAGACGAAGAAGAAAAAGCTATGTTAGAAAATAATATTCAAATGGCTTTAGCTCAAAAAAATATTGATCTTGAAGATGCGATAGACATAAGACAAGTCAAGAGTGTGTCTTTAGCTAACCAACTTTTGAAAATAAGAAGAAAAAAGAAGCTAGCTCAAGACGCTTTGCAAGTTCAACAAAATATAGCTAATCAAACACAAGCTAACAATAATTCTGCTCAAGTTGCGGCTAATTTAGATGTTAGAAAAAATCAAGCTGCAGTTCAATCAGAAATAGCTTTAGAACAAGCGAAAGCTCAAATAAGAGCAGCCGCGCAAGAAAGAGAAGCTGAGCTTAAAAAAGAACTCATGGAGTTAGAGTTTAATTACAATATACAACTAAAAGGTGTAGAAGTTGAAGGCTTGAAGTCTAGAGAAAAAGAAAAAGAAGATCGAAAAGACGAAAGAACCAAGATACAAGCTTCACAGCAAAGCGAACTTATAGATCAAAGAAAAACAGGTGGAACACCTAAAAAGTTTGAGTCTGCCGGTAATGATATACTTGGAGGCGGATTTAATTTAGGTAGTTTTGATCCTAAATAACAATTAATTTTTTATATTTTATATTATGGAACAAGAATTAGAAAACGTTGATAACGTTGAAGAAACAACTCAACAAGTTGATGAAAGTAAATTTATGTCTGCAGGTGACAAAGATGTTATTAAGGTAGATTTAAACAAACCAACAGAAGATGAAAAACCAGAAGAGCAAACAGAGGAAACTACAACAAGTGAAACTGACGACTCAAGAGTGGTTGGAAGCGATGAAAGTACCGCAACCGAAGATAAACAAGAAGAAGTACAACCGCAAGGAGAAGTACAAGAAGAGTTACCAGTACTAGAAGAAGTATTAGATGAAGAGGTAGATGGAACAGTAGAAGAAGTTGTAGAGCAAGTAGAAGAAGCTATAGCTGAAGCAGAGTCTACTGGCAAGCCTTTACCGGAAAACATACAAAAGCTAGTTGACTTCGTAGAAGAAACTGGCGGAAGCTTAGAAGATTATGTAATGCTTAATCAAGATTATTCAAGTATGGATAACTTAACAGTGTTGCAAGAATATTATAAAATAACAAAACCTCATCTCGACGCTGAAGAAAGAGCGTTCTTAATGGAAGAAACTTTTTCATACGACGAAGAAGTTGATGATGACAAAGATGTTAGAAAAAAGAAAATAGCCTTAAAAGAGCAAGTTGCCGAGGCTAAAGCCTACTTAGACGGGCAAAAGTCTAAATATTACGAAGAGATTAAAGCAGGATCAAAGCTTACGCAAGAACAGCAAAAAGCAATGGACTTCTTTAATCGATATAACAAAGAGTCTGAGGAAAAGCAACAGGCGCAAAAAAAGATGAGGTCTACTTTTAACAAACAAACTGAATCATTATTTAACAACAAGTTCAAGGGTTTTGAATACAACGTTGGTGATAAAAGATTTAGAGTTAATGTTAAAGATGTAGAAGGATTAAAAGGTGAACAACGTGATATGAACAACTTTATCGAAAAGTTTTTGAATAAAGATGGTAGTATAGTAAACGCGTCTGAATATCATAAATCTATTTATACAGCCTCAAATGCCGATGCTATTGCTAAGCACTTTTACGAACAAGGTAGAGCTGATGCTATCAAGGATAGTGTTGCTAAATCTAAAAATATAAACATGCAACCTCGTCAAGGTCATAAAGGTTTTGAAGCAGGTGGTGTTAAGGTAAAAGTATTAGGTAACAACTCTTCAGATTTTAAGTTTAAAATTAAAAACAAAAAATAATTTATTTAACGCTTAAAATTTAAAATTATGGCAATTTCAAATCCTGGTGGTTTGTTAAATAGTGTACCTGCTTCGGTTCAGCAAGCACTTTCTTCAAACTACTTAGACTTAGCCGCTACAGCCAATGAAGGTTGGGCGCAACAATATGTTCCAGACTTGATGGAAAAAGAAGCTGAGGTTTTTGGACCTCGTACAATTTCTGGTTTCCTTTCTCAGGTTGGTGCAGAAGAGGCTATGACAGCTGATCAAGTTGTATGGTCTGAACAAGGTAGATTACACTTATCTTATAAAGGTAAAGTATCTGCTGCTACAAGTGGTCTTAACTCAAGTTCACAAATCTTAATTCAAGCTGATATTGACGGAGCTGATTCTGATAACTCAGGTATCTCTAACGGTCATACTGGCGAAGTAAGACATGGTATTAGACCAAACGACACTATTATTATAGCTGACTCTACTAACGGTATTGTTAAAGCTGTTGTTACTAAAGTAGCTACTGATACTATTGACTTCTCTCCTTACGGAACAGATACTTTAAGTACTACTTCAAACCAAACTACTACTATATTAGTTTATGGTTCTGAGTTTTCAAAAGGTACTACTTACACTAATGCTGCTGGTACTGGTGCTACTGATCAAAGAGGTGCTAATGAGCCAAGATTTAAATCTTTTACTAACAAGCCAATTATCATGAAAGACTACTACGAAGTATCAGGATCTGATGCATCTCGTATTGGTTGGGTTGAGGTTTCTAGTGAAGAAGGACAATCAGGTTACTTATGGTACTTAAAAGCTGAAGCTGATACTCGCGCTCGTTTTGCTGATTATATTGAAATGGCAATGCTTGAATCTGAGTTGTCTGCTGCTGATGGATCAAACACTTTACTTGATGCTAACACTACTGTTTTGAGCCACACTGGTTCTTATGGTACTGAAGGTTTATTCGCTGCTATTGAATCAAGAGGTAATGTTACTACTGGTGTTACTGGTGTTAACGCTGCTACTGACTTAGCTGAGTTTGACGCTATTTTAGCAGAGTTTGATAAGCAAGGTGCTATTGAAGAAAACATGATGTTTGTTAATCGTTCTACTAGCTTAGCTATCGACGATATGCTAGCTTCTATGAATTCTTACGGAGCTGGCGGTACATCTTACGGTGTATTTGACAACTCTGAAGATATGGCATTAAACTTAGGCTTCTCTGGTTTCCGTAGAGGATCTTACGACTTTTACAAGTCTGACTTCCGTTACTTAAACGATAAAGCTACTCGTGGATCAATTAATGACGCTAACGCTGCAAACGCGATTAGAGGTGTTATTATCCCAGCTGGTACTTCTTCAGTTTACGATCAAACTGTTGGACAAAGCATGAAGCGTCCGTTTTTGCACGTTCGTTACCGTGCTTCACAAACTGATGACCGAAGAATGAAGACTTGGGTTACTGGTTCTGTTGGAGCTACTACAGCTGCTTTAGATGCAATGCAACTTCACATGCTAACTGAGAGATGTTTAATCACTCAAGGTGCTAACAACTTTATGTTGATGAAGTAATTCATATTAAGTCGAAGGCTTCGGCCTTCGGCTTTTTTTTTAATTTTTTATTATATTATATTATGGCAAAGAAACAAAAAATAGAAAAGGTAGAAGTACCTGTTGTCGAAGCACCAATTGTTGAGACACCAAAACCTAAAAAAGTTGAACCTAAAAAACCTACTTGGGAGATAAAAGATAGAATTTACTATTTAAAATCAAGTAGAAAACCTATATCTTACAGTATGAAAAGTTCTGGAATATATTGGTTTGATGAAGAAAAAGGTTACGAAAGAGAGTTAAAGTATTGTGAAAATCAAAAAACTTCTTTTGTAGACGAAATGCAAGGTGATCAAAGATTAGCACATATAGTTTTTAGAGATGGAAATTTATTTGTGCCAAAAGAAAAAACTGTTTTACAAAAACTTTTATCTTTATATCATCCTCATAGAGACGTATTGTTTTTTGAATACAAACCTGCTCAAGAAGCTTCTAATGAAATAGAAATGTTAGAACTAGAAGCAGACGCAATACTAATGGCTAGACAGCTTGATATTGATATGGCTGAAGCTATTATGCGTGTAGAAAAAGGTTCTGAAGTGTCTAGCTTGAGTTCTAAGGAACTTAAAAGAGATTTACTAGTGTTTGCAAGAAATAATCCTGCTTTGTTCTTAGAACTTGCTACTGATGATAATGTTCAACTTAGAAACTTTGGTATTAAAGCAGTAGAGCTCGGTATTATAAAATTAAGCTCAGATCAAAGAAACTTTTTGTGGGGATCTAATAATAGACCTGTAATGACAGTTCCTTTTGACGAGCATCCATATACCGCTTTAGCGCATTGGTTTAAAACCGATGAAGGTATGGAGATTTACTCCAACATAGAAAAGCGCTTAAACGCGTAATTATCTTATAGTAGAGCAGCCACTCTATTTTAGGGTGGTTGCTTAACTATAAAAAAAATAAATAAATGGCAGTAAATATAAATACAGTTTATCAAAGAGTATTAACCATAGCCAACAAAGAACAAAGAGGTTATATAACTCCACAAGAATTTAACATACTTGCCAATCAAGCTCAGATGGATATATTTGAGCAATACTTCTATGATATAAATCAGTTTGAAAGATTACCAGGTAATTCTACCGAGCACTCTGACATGCTTCATATATTAGAAGAAAAAATAGCTCCATTTAGAATAAATAATCAAAGCTTAACTTCACCAACAGAGTTAATAACAAATTCTACTTTTGATACAGGAATAACTAACTGGACAGATAATACTGGAGCTAATGGAACTTTTACTCATATTCCTCCTGCTTCTACTAACAATTACAATGGGGCAATGAAGCTAGAACAAACAGCTAACAGTACGGCTGTTAATGTAGTTTCTAATAATTTTAGTATAGTAAACAATAAAAAATATATAGTTCAATGGAATGTTTCAAGTACTAATTTAACTGGAAGTAGTTACACAATAGAAGTCATAGAACAAAGTACTGTAACAAAACAATATATTGACAATTCTCCAGATGTTAGAGAATATAGTTTTGAGTTTACTGCAGAATCTACAATTACAAGCGCTACTATAAAAATTATTAATAACGATACTAGTAACGCAGGAGAACATGTAACTATAAATAATTTTTCAGTTAAACAAATAGATGATACAACTCTAGGCGATGGTGGAACAAACACTGTTTATAGATTAGGTAATATTCATTGGAAAGAATCTTCTGCTATTTATCCAACTAGAGTTGACGAAATAACATCGCATGAAGCTACTTTGTATAATAGTTCTTCTTTAGCTAGACCAACAGCTAAAAACCCAGCTTATGTAAGATCTGGCGCTACTACTATTACATTATATCCAACACCTACTGTCAACGATACTATAACACACGATTACATAAAAACTCCTACAGATGTTTCTTGGGGTTATGTTGTTACTGGTGGATCTTCTGTTTATAACTCTAGCACGTCTACAGACTTTGATCTACATGAGTCGGAAGAAGTCAACTTAGTTAATAAAATACTTTTATTAGCTGGAATCGTTATGAAAGATGCTAGCTTATACCAAATAGCTTCTCAAGAAGAAATAAAAGATATTCAACAAGAAAAAGCGTAAGTAAATGGGATTATTAGACGGAGTAACAGGTACATCTTATTATAGTGGTAGTGATCATGGTAATTACCAATTCACTTCTCTTCAAGATATAATTAATCAGTTTATGATTATGTACGTTGGAGATAATAAAATAATAAACAAAGTTAAAAGACCCGAAGTTGCACTTCACGCTCAACGTGGATTACAAGAGTTAAGTTTTGACACGTTTAAATCTACAAAAGCTTTAGAAATAGATGTTCCAGCTACTCTTCAAATGATACTTCCTCAAGATTACGTTAACTACGTTAAAGTAACTAAATCAGATTCTAAAGGAATAGAACATATATTATATCCAGCAATAAAAACAAGTAATCCTCAGAAAATAGCACAAACTTCAGATACTTCTATAACTAACAACTACGACTTTGGAGGCGGTACAGAAATACAAACTTCAGACTCAGATACTTGGACTAACTATCAGAGTTCTAGTAATAACCAAAACACAGATTATTTTAGCGCACTAGATTTTGATGATGATCACGTTCTTTACCAAGTTGAAGGTAGAAGATACGGTCTTGACCCTCAACACGCACAAATAAATGGAAGCTTTTATATAGATGAAATAAGAGGTAAAATACACTTTAGCTCAAACATTAGTGGTCAAAATATAATACTTCACTACATAAGTGATGGCTTAGGTACAGATGCCGAAATGCAAGTTCATAAGTTTGCAGAAGAAGCTATGTACAAGTATATTGCTTATGCTATATTAAGTTCTCACTCAAACATGTCTCAAGCAGTAGTCGCTAGGTTTAAAAAAGAAGCGAGAGCTGCTAAGCGTCAAGCTAAGCTTAGACTTTCTAATATTAAATTAGAAGAAATAACACAAGTATTTAGAGGTAGGTCTAAACAAATTAAACACTAAAGCATGGCTGAGTTAAAGCACAATTTTGTAAAAGGTCGAATGAATAAAGACTTTGATGAACGCTTAGTACCTAATGGCGAATATCGAGATGCTTTAAATATAGAGGTTTCCACATCAGAAGACAGCGATGTAGGTTCTGTTCAAAACATCAAAGGAAATCTTTTAGTTAGCAACGTTGATCATAATTTTGGAACTAGCTTTATGACAGATACTGCTGGGCAAAACCGAAATGCGGTTAGTGTTGGTTGTTATTCAGATGAGTCAAGTAAAAAAATATTTAACTTTATACATAAGGCTAGCGACTTAATTGAAGATGGCACTTTTAATGGGCTTATTCGTTTTACCGGTGTAAGATCTGATGTTATAACAGAGTACACAGCTACTAGCGCAGCTGAACAAGGTGTTACATATCCTTTAGTTGTAGACACTTACGAAGCTAGACACACACCTGAAGCTCAAACTTCTTTAAATACTTTTACAATAACAGATACTGCGGTAGTAGATTTTTCTAATAACGCTCAAGTTCAAAACTCTAATCAAAGGTTTGCACCAAGAGGAGTTAGAGAAGGTATGAAGGTTAGGATGCTAACTACTTCTGGAGTAGACTTGTATGGCGCTACTGACGATGTTAGAGTTACAGCTGTTAACTATAATCCTTTTAGCCAATCAGTTACAATTAATATTACAACCCCAGCGTCTGGCATGATGTATGACGCTTCTCAAATTGCCGCTGGAACTGTTATTCAGTTTCTCGGTGATAGAATTTTAAATTTTAAAAATGGAGTACAAGAAATTGAACAAAATGTAACAAACACTCCTACTTCATATACTCCTCAGAACAATATAGTTACAGCTATAAACTACGCAGATGGTATTTTATTTTACACTGATGGTAGAAACGAACCTAAGAGAATAGTAACAGATAGGTTTAAGTTTCCTGGAGGTAGTTACGACATTCAAGCTCGTGTAGACATGCACTCTTTTTTTAGATATAAAGTTCCTACTTCAGGTAATACTAGAATTTTTTTATTTGAAGAAGATCAAATAACGGTAATTAGAAAAAGCCCTAGAATACAACCTAATATTGAAGCTAAAAGAACTAAACGACCTTCTGCTGATATTGATGGACTTTTCGATGGTAATGGAAGTCAACAAGTTTATGACTCTGTTGTGAACTCATTAGTTTCAGAAGTAAATACTTCAACTGGTTCTTTAGGTGGCTTTGCTTTAGTTGAATATATTAGTGGTAATGTACAAGTGATGACACCTGGCTCTATAATAAACGTGAAAGCAGCTAACGCTTTTGTTAACTGGAAGAGTGGCGATCAGCTTGAAATAACAGGTCAAACTACTAGCGCTACTGCTAGAGTAGATGTTATATCTGCAGACACTAGTGCCATGCCTCAAGCAAACTCAGCAACTGGTTTAGGAAACTTTCAGTTAGCAATAGTAGACGTAGACGAAGGTTATGGAGTGCAAATTGACGATACTGCAAGTGCTATTGATAATCAAGACGATGGCAATATACCTCCTGAAGAAGTTTGGCAAGCTGTTTTAATAGAAAAAAAGTCCTTATATCCTGACTCTTTTTTATTCTTTTCAACTAGATATAAATATATAGATAACGAATATTCTTCTATAGGCCCTTATACTAAAGGTATATTTTTACCAAGCTGGTATAGCTACAACGCAACTACTGGTTTTAATAATGGCATGGAGAATCAATTAAGATACTTAAAAGTATCAGACTACATATCTGTAGATATTCCAAAAGATGTTATTGAAGTAGAAATATTATTTAAAATTAGTGGTGATGCAAATGCTTATATTGCTGAAACTGTAAAACTAGGTTCTACTCAATGGTCTTCTACTTCTTATAGTAATGCTTATTTACCTTTTGCCAACACTATTCAAGAAGTGTTAATAGAAGACTCTGTTT
>VMHT01060954.1_pt1 | contig 15042 bp, 8 predicted proteins | sample 4693611 | NCBI WGS metagenome assembly VMHT01 (sample SAMN12280063, study PRJNA550983) | marine metagenome | isolation source: seawater sampled from same location over 5 years 0.02-0.2 micron viral filtrate | place: USA: collected off the coast of southern California halfway between the port... ... | reverse complement strand
ACGTTGCGATTGCACTCAACACCCTAAGAGAAGTGTCACGCGAAATACAATCAGAAGGATGGTCTTTTAATAAAGAATACGACTATCCGATTACACCAGATTCAAACAATGAAGTAGTTATTCCTAATAATATGCTTCAGATGGATTTGAATGCCACCTATACACAAAACATGGATAGAGATAGTGTTAATCGTGAAGGCAAACTTTACGATAAGACTGCTCATTCATTTGTGTGGACAGACGAAAAACTATACGTTGATGTTATTTGGTACTTTGATTGGCCTAGTATTCCTACTCCTATCCAAGCATTTATTATTGCTAAATCTGCTACGATTGTATCTAGTAGAATTATTGGTGATCCTAATCAGTTCCAAATGTTACAACAGAAGGAAGCTCTTACACGTTCTACAGCTTTAGAATATGAGTGTAACCAAGGAGACTATACATTCTTTGGTAGTCCTAAAGGTAAAAACTTCTATCAAAGCTACCAGCCGTTCCATACTTTAATGCGCTAATGCCAGCAGTAACACAACTAGTACCAAATTTTCTTGGTGGTGTGTCTCGCCAAAATGATGACAAAAAATTATTAGGACAAGTAACTGAATGCATTAACGGTTACCCTGACCCTACCTTTGGTCTATTGAAGAGACCAGGGATGCAACATACAAATGTATTAAAGAAAGCTAATGGTACTGCATTTACTAAAGCTGAATTAGATGGTGCCGTTTGGTTCTTTATTGAACGTGATGCAGCTGGTTCTTATGTTGGTGCTATTAAAGGTTCTAACATTTATGTATGGACTACAACTGATGGTACCTTTTGTACTGTAACTAACAATGCAGCTTCATACCTAACTGGTACAACACAGAAAGACTACCACTTCCGTAGTGTACAGGACGTTACAGTTATTACAAATAAGACTGTTACGACTGCAATGCAAGCTAACGGAACGTTTGTCTCAGGTTCAATAGCTACGTTACATTTAAAATCACTTCTTGCTACTTACGTTTATTCAGCAACTATTCAAGATGTAACATTTACAGCAACGGCTCAGAATGCTACAACATATGATGACATGTTGTTGTATGATTCTAGTAATGTTAATGCTTCACACCATCTTGTTGATGCAATTAAAGCTGGTATTGAAGCACAACATGCAGCAAGTAATGCAGCCTTTGCAGGTTCTTGGTACCTAGAAGGTTATAGCACTAGTCTTGTTATTAAACGTACTAATGGTAGTAACCAAGTTGTAACTGATTATAGTGCACCATCTGGTACACCAGTAGCATTTACTATTGATGCTAAAGGTGGTCCTACTAACACAGCACTTGAAGCATTTGAAGATTCAGTAACAAGTGTAGCTAATCTACCTGTTGAATCTTTCCATGATCACAATGTACAAATTTTAAATAGTGCATCTGCTGAAGATGATTATTATGTAAAGTTTGTAGCTTTTGATGGTGTAAGAGGTAGGGGTTATTGGCAAGAGACTATAGCACGTAATGCTTCACCTGGTCTAAATGCATCTACCATGCCACACCAGTTAGCAAATACTGGTCCTACTACATTTACATTTGGTCCTCTTACTTATACTGATAGAGAAACTGGTGATGATGTAACAAGTCCTATCCCATCTTTTATTGGTTTTCCTATCCAATCTACTTTCTTCTATAGTAATAGATTTGGTATCTTATCTGAAGATAATGTATTTTTTGGTAGATCAAACGATTCTTTTAATTTCTTTGTTAAGTCTGCTACAACACAAGTTGCATCAGATCCTATTGATTTAAATGTAGCTAGTATTCGTCCTGTTACACTGTCTGATGTTCTACCTTCTCCACAAGGTTTACTTTTATTTAGTGCACGACAACAGTTCCAGGTATATGCTTCTGACTCTAACATCTTAACACCTACTACATCAGTTATTAAAGACCTATCAAACTATGAAGTAGATCCTGATATAGCACCTGTTGATGTAGGTACTACAGCAGCATTTATTACTAAGGTACCTGGGTATAGTAAACTATTTACTATGCAACTACGTGATGTGGATCAAGGTCCACTTGTAGTTGACATTAGTAAGATTGTACTTGAATGGATTCCAGAAAGTATTGATAGTTTAACAGTTAGTCCACAAAACTCTGTTATTATGCTAGTAGATACCTCTACATCTTACTTGTATCTTTTCAGGTATTTTAATACTGGAGAGAAGAATTTATTTCAAGCATGGACAAAGTGGCAATTACCTGGTACTATTCAAGCCACAGATATTATTAACGATTCTGTATTTATTGTATCACAACAAGAAGATGAATATACACTGGGTAAGATCGTACTCGATGAGATCCCCACAGGAAGCTCTGTAGCAGGCGCAACTACCATTACTGGTAATACATGCCTAGACATGGCTACAAGGCCCGTCAAGCCGACCTCAAGTGTCAATGCGGTGGTGTATGACTCAACGAATAATGTAACTAAAATCTATGTACCTTATACACCATTCCAAAACACTAAAGGTGTAATGCTTCTTACTGTTCCAACAGCCGATGTAGGTACAACTGCAGCAGTGGATGCTGATGCTGGTTTCTATTTAGAAGCGACAGAACGTACAGAAATCGGTACTGGTTATCATTACTTTGAAGTTAAAGGTGACTATTCTAGCTATGCTGATGGTATTGTTGTAGGTTATAACTATGACTTTGAAACAACACTACCTAAGTTATACTATAAGAAAGATCCTAATACCTCTGATTATACAGCTACATTAACTATCTCTAGAGTAACATTCTCTGTAGGTAGGACAGGTCCAGTGCTATTTAAAGTAAAAGCAGATGGATCTGATGAGTGGAAGAATGTAGAGTATGTAACAGACGCTAATACTTATGTAGCAGATAGTAGTCCTATTACATCCGAACATCTTTTTACTATACCAATTCACCAACGTAATACTAATTTTGAATTAAAAGTGACAAGTAATTTTCCATACCCTGTGTCGTTGGTGTCAATGACGTGGGAAGGCAACTATTCACCACGTTTCTATAGGAGGGCTTAAATATGTTTAATCCAAAAGGTAATCATCTTCTAGATGAACAGCTAGCCGTCTCTGGTTTAGAGATGAACTGGGTTGGTGCCGCGATTGGAGCTACCACTGCTGTTGTTAGTGGTATTATGGGCCACAACCAAGCTAAGAAAAACAACTCCACTAGCAAAAAAAATAAAAAAAAACAAAGAGGACATAACAAAAAAGTAGCTAGAGCTACCAACAAATACAATAAAGAAGTTGACGCAAATCAACAAGCAAATTATTATGCGATGCGCGACTTTAATCAAGAAGTCGCAATGTCTAACTGGGAGCGTGGTAAAGAGATTCAGGATTATGAATTTGATTCTGCAATGAAGCAGTTTGAAAAGAGTGAAGCAATTGGTTCTGCTCAATTAGGCTTGAATTCTCAAGATGCTGCTCTTGCAATTGAATCAGAAGAACGTGCTTTAAATGATGCTTTCTTACAAAAACAATTTTCAATTACAGATTCAAAAGTAGCTTTACAAGATGAACTACAACGTCAAAATCTTGAGTCCCAAGCTGTTGAATTAAATTTAAAAAAAAGTCAGGCTGAAGCAAAGTTTAGTAGTAAAGAACAGCTATCTGGTTTACAACAAACTTATGCTGAACAAAATATAAATAGACAAGAACAATACACACAACTACAGGGTATTCGTAGTCGTCAACAGACTGGTACTGCATCTATTGAAAACACTATAGAGGAATTAACTGCTCAAGGTAATGTTCAAAAAGAATCTGCTATGATAGAAGGTTTGCTTGCTGAAGGTAAAGCTTCTTTAGGTCAAGCGGGTAAATCTACCGCTAAAGCTAAACAAGCTAGTAGAGCCCAACTTCAGCGTAGTCTTATGGCATTATCTTCTGAATTATCTGGTAAACGTAAGCAAGCTGGTATCCAATTAGCTGAACTTAATGCAGAGATGAGTCTTGCTAAAACAGGAATTGGTCTTAATTTACAACGAATTGGTACTACTATTAGTGGTGCTGAAAGAGATACTAGTCTAACTTTACGAAGAATTAGTAGAACACAAAAACTAGCAAAAGAAAGTGCTCTTTTACAAGCTCAAGGGATTACTGATGCAATTAATATTGCTAACAGAGACTACGTTCAAAACTTACAAATGATTGATGCTAATTACGAAAGTGCTAGAAGTCAATCAGAATTAAATATTCAAAACATTGGTCTTCAGAAACAATATGCTGACCTTAATACTGAAGCTGGTATGATGTTAAGACCTGAAAAGCTTCCTTATAATCCAAAACCACAAGAACCACCTGAGCACATTTTTATAAAAAGTCAAAAAGCTATTCCTGGTTTTGTACCATCTCCAGCACTTCAAAACATTTATGCACCGTTGGTTCAAGGTATTGGTAGTGCAGCCAGTCAGGTAGTTGGGGTTGACTTTACTAAACCCGCATTTTCAGGTTAATTATGGCAAGAATAAAGTATCAACCCTCTACTAGGGTAAAACAGTTTAACCCCATTCAACTATCTAAAGAAGGCATTACCCAAATGCGAAGGGATAGTGACCGAATGATTCAGGGTTTGCAGAATAATTTTCAAGCTGAAAAAGAACAGCAAGCGAGAGATCGTGCTGCAATGGAAGAAAATGCGGCTTTAGAAGAAGACCGTATTAAGAGAGATCGTCAGATTGAACTTGAGAATTTAAGGAACGAACAATCTGCGTTGTCTCAACAAGCTAGAATTGACGTACAACAAGATAAGTTTGATGCTGAAGCACAAAATACATTCTTTGAAACAATTGTTGATTTTAGTAAAACAGCAATGGCAAAGGCTGCTGAAAATCATGCAAACATGATTAAGGATCAAACAGCAGAAGCTAATGCTAGACCTATTGATCATATGGTTAAAGACGTTGTTGATAGATATCAAGATGTTGAAACTAATGTACAAGTTGCAGGTGGTATGCGCCTGGATGCTGACGCTCAGGAAAATGCTGTTGAAACAGGTGAGCAAGTTTCTGAGACTTTACGAGCGTTTATAGGTAACCCTGGTTTAGGTGATGTTCAAAATAGAGTTATTCAAAATAGAGTATTGAAAGGCGCTTTCTCACAAATAATGGGAAGAGCATTATCAGGTACAGAAGCTATTTATGATAATGGTGCTGGAAATAAATTTGCTGGTATCCAAGCTCAAGAAGACCCTGCTCTTATGGGTATCCTTTCTGCTCAAGTAGAAAGAGATTTGTTTAGTAAAATGGGCATTAATACTGCAGAACCTGGTCGTTTTGTAGAAGGAATGACCGAGATTCAAAAACAAAAAGCTGCATTACAAAACCAAGCAAATACAAAACTTATAAATAATTCTAAGGTAGTTCTAGAACAGCAGGCTGTTGATCATGCTTCTGCTAATACTACTCAGGGTTATACTATAGCATTTCATAAACGTAAAATGCTTAGTTTAGAAAAGGCTCATACTGGACACCAAAACTTAATTGGTGACCCTACAACTAATTTAGAAGCACTGGATAGAGTGGATTTAATGGGTAATGGTAAACGTTACTCTGAAACATGGCCTAAGCGTTGGGAGGCAGGTCTAGTACAAAGACGTGCTAATGAAACCAAGGCTATCAAAGCTACTATAGCTTTTAGAAAAGCTCAACAAGATCAATTTGAGTTAGATAATATTGATACTATTAGGGCAGCTTTTGATCAAAACCCTACACAAGCTTTCCGGGCAGCACAAGAGCAAGCTCATTATCAAGGATTGACTGTATCTGCACGTGTTAAAGAAATTCACACTGCTGCTATAGCTGATAAAAAAGATCAAGAGTTATCAGTATTGCAAACAAAAATTCGAGCTGGCTCACTTGATGAAAGCTATGTTAATCGTATTCAAAATCCTACTGTTAGAAAACAAGCGATGGAAGAATTGGTGCGAGAAGAAGAGAGACTATATGGTGCACCATTGAAACAAGTTAAAGCAGGATACGTTGAGATGGCCCAAGATATGCTTGGTATAGAAATGGGTTCATCAGCCAAAAATAGCTTTAGAGTTGTTGCTCTGGCAAATGAAATGTTGAAAAAACATAAAGAAAGATATGCTGTAAATCAAGATTATAATACTACTATAAATTCAATTTCTCAAGATCGCATTAACGCTGCAGCTGGAACAAAAAATTTTCTTAGCACTACAGAACTTGGTGGTGGTAGAACGCAGTATGAACATGAAAAATCTGGTGAAGATAGAACCAATTTTAACGAGGATCTTGATTTAATAATTGCTAAATATGGTTCAAATGTTGCAGATTATGCTTTTAATATAGAAACAACAGCAGAAACAGAGACAACACTTCTTTCTGCTCAAGGCGGTAATATTCCTGTTTTTTCTAAAGGACTTCATTATGTAAGAAATAAAATAAATGCTGCTAATCCTAATGTAAAACCACTTGGATTAGCTGAAATGTTTAATGCAATGCAACAAGAAAAAACACGTTTAACAGGTAAAAAATATCCATTAATAACATCTTCTTTAGCAACAGATACTGTGGATGCTATGGATCCTGCTACTTTGAAATACTATATGAAAGCAAAAGAATTTAATAGTCATATGTCGGCGTTAAATGCAAACGCACGTTTTACCGGAACTGTAAACAACCATGTACGTGGTAGTATGGTGCAAAGAACTGGTATGCGCGGATTAGCAGATCTAGTCAGTAGCGGTGAAGGTAGTCCTACTTCAATGTTTCCAGGTGAAAACTACCCGGAAATGACTAACATGACAATTAAAGAAGTTGTAGAACTTCAAAAAGAAAAATTACGTGATGGACGTGAGTCTGCTGCAGTAGGATCTTATCAGTTCCTATACCCTGAAACAGCAGCTCAACGTGCTGGACTTTCGTTAGACGAAAAATTTACACCTGAAAACCAACTTCAAATGTTTGCTGGAACTTTGCTTAACAAACCTGGTAGAGAAAATCTTTCAGCATTTTTACAAGGCATAGGTGGTGACATAGAAACAGCTATAGATCAATTGTCACAAGAATTTGCTTCAATCGAATATAGAGATGGTCGTAGTTATTACAACGACGGCGTAAATAAGGCTAGTATTAGCCGAGATCAAGCACGTGCTGCTTTGCTGTCTGTACGAGAAGAACTTACTACTCAATAAACAATGAATGACCCTTTAGACTATTCTAATGTGGGTGAAGATTTTGTGATGGATGAAGAAGAACGGTCACGCCGCCTATCTAATGAACAGATCGAAGAGATCAATCAAAGACAGGCAGCTGCTCAAGAGCAGAACGAGGCTATTCAACAAGAATCTATCCAACCTGCTACGGCAGTACAACCTGAACCACAAGAAATGGAACCTCAACCTACGGGTGGGGACACACAAGAAGAAGGTTATTTTGAGGGGCTTGGTCAACGTCTTAGTTACTTTGGTCAACCCCTTGATGAAACCAATCAACAAGTTAAAGAACGCTTAAGTGCACCAGGTCAAGGTATTATTGATTTTGGTGTAGAAGCTTTGAATGCAGCATCTAAATATATTATGAGGGGTTTAGATGTACCTCAAATCCCTACAGCTACTAAATATGAAGATGAAGTAGCAAGTGCTGCACGTACAATATCTTCTGTTGTTGCACCAACCATCTTACTACAAGGTGCTGGTATGGCCGCAGGACAGGCTGCACAGGCTAGAGTTGGCTCTAAGCTAGGTGAAACAGCTTTCATGAAATTTATCGGTACTAGAGGCGTCGAGGCAGGAGCTAGTGTTGCTATTGGTTCTATTAGTTCTGAATATGAAGAAGGTGATAACCTTTTAGGTCAGTTTAAAAAAGCACTACCAGCTCAATGGGATTTTATTCCTGATAATTGGGCAACACTTGATACTAATAGTCCTGATGAAAAACGTCACAAAAGTATTAATGAAGATCTAGCACTAGGTTTTCTTATTCCCTTTGTAGGTCATGCTGGTAAACTAGGTGCATCTTTAGATGAAGTTGGTAAGCTATTTAAGACACCACCTAAAGTTATTGGTGAATCTGATCAAGCTGTTAAGTATTTAGCAGATAATGCACCAGCTCCAAAAAGTGATGATCTTATTGAAGAGTTATCTAACTATGCTGCTAAACAAGAAGCTGATCTAGATGAACTAGGTTACTATAATATGCAAGGTAATATTGACTCTAATGTTCCTTTAAAAGGTGTACATGATTTGTACGACTTTAGAGAGACAGGTATGCGGTCAGTTGATGACTTTGGTATTGTTGGTGCTAGTATTGATGCAGCACGTATTGCTGGTAACAAAGGTACAGTATATGGTCGTCTAGGTAATTTCATCAGTGAACCTGCTCTTAAGTATGGTGTTGATACACCCGGTGGTGTAGAAGAAATTACTATTGGTCTTACTAAACAACTTAAAGATGCAGACCGTTATAGGATGGATGCAGAGGATTGGTCTGTTAGTTTTGAAGAAATCCAAGCTCAAGGTGATAACCTTGTTGTAGAACTATTTGATCCTTCTGCTAATGTAGAAGACATCAGACGTTTACTTGGATCAAGCATTAAAACTAATGAGTTTGGTGTTGAAGTATTAACTGATGATGGTTACAGTGGAGCATTACGCTCTATTAGTAATATGGTTAGTGAATACTCTGGTATGGATGTAGCTAGAGCACAAGCTTATACTGCTACTTCAATGGCTGGTCAGATTGCTGATTTGTCTGAAGGTGTCCGTATTAACAGAGGTTCTATTTCAGTTGATACTGCTAAAGAAAAGATCCGTGATAACCTTGCTTTCTTACAACAACTTGTAGGTTCTACTAAATACTATGCAACTCAAAAACGTGGGTTATTAGCTTTAGGTGAGCGTATTAAAAACTTTGGTAGATCACCTGAACAGATTGCTCAATCAATTAGAGAATCTTATCCTCAAGCTTTGAGAAGTATTCAGTCAGATAGTGAAAAGTTTACTGAAAGCTGGGAATATTTGCAGGCTAATCGTCCTGAAATTCTAGACTCATTCCTTGAACTATATGAACTTAGTGATGGTAAAATTAATACTATTGCTAAAATGAATGAAGATATTCTTAATAGCTTTGTTAGGTGGAGACCTCTTATTGATGGTAACCCAGAAGCACCTAATATCCTTGCACAAGCTGTAAGATCTAATTACTATAACTCATTACTGTCTTCTGGTGCAACTGCAGCTAAAGCTTTATATGGTAACCTTAGTGGTCTAATTGCAGAACCTGTTGCTTATTTTGCAGGTTCAATGCTACGTGGAGATCTAAAAGCTCTTCAACGTGGTTGGATGGCTTACAGTTCTATTATTGATACACAAAAGAAAGCATTACCATATGCTGGTAAGATGTTTGCAAAGGCATCACAAAATCCTAATTCAGTAAAAGGTCAAACACGTCTTGATCTTGTTATTAAACAAGAAGAAAAATTAAATCAATATCGTTATATTGCAGAACAAGAGGCAATCCGTGGTAACAGTGGTTTTAAATTCTTAGTTAAACAATATGAGGAAATGCAAGCTATGGCTGCTGATCCTGTATTTAGACTAGTACCTAATTTGTTTACAGGTTTTGATGGTTGGACTGGAGCTACATTAGCTAATGCACAAGCACGTTTTCGTGCTATGGATGAGTTAGATCGTTTAGGAGAAGCTGCAACACCAGCTAGGGTTAAAGAATTAGCTGATGTTGAATACAACAGTATGTTTGATAATAATGGTATTGTTGTTGATCAAGCTGTTAAATACAATAATGCAGATATTGCTCTTAACTTAGACACAGGTTTAAATAAAGCATTAGATGGTCTTTTACAACATGTACCAGGTTTAACACCATTCCTTACTTTTCCTACAACCATGGCTAATATGGTAAGGGTTGCTGATGATTATTTACCTGCTCCATTACTTTCATTTCAAAAAGATATAAACGATTTAGCATATACTTCTGTTGAAACATTTATGAGTAACCCAGAACTAGTAGAAAACATTCTTGCTAGTAGGGGACATAAAATTAGTCAGATGGATGAAACTGCTAAGTTAAATACTCTTATTGATTTAAAGAATAAAACACTTGGTAAAAAAGCTGTTGGTACTTTTGTTACTGGAATTGTACTTACTAATATCTTACAAGATAGGTTCTTTGGTGATGGTCTTTATAGTGTAACCGGTGATGGTTCATTTGATCGTCAACTTAATCGTGCACGTCAAAAGAATAGTAACTTTAAAGAACGGTCAGCTGTACTTTCAGATGGTACACGTGTTGAATACAACGAGCTACTTGGTCCTGGTTTAAGTAATTGGGTTGCAATGGTTGCTAACATTGCTGATAACTTTGACATGCTAGGTGAATCTGCTCTTGAACATTTTATTCCAAAGGCTGCTTTTATTCTTGGTGCGTCATTAACAGATCAAGCTGGTATTTCTGCTTTACGCCCTCTTGTAGAAACTTTAAGTGGTAATGAATTTGCAATGAATCGTTTTGTTGCAGGTCAAATTAACTCACTTGGTCCTCTGGCTGGTATGCGTAATGAGTTTGGACGCATCCTAGATGGTGGTTTAAAGGAGCTTAATAATAATATTATTGAACAATTAGCTAATCGTAACCAAATGGTTGGTTTAATTGATAAGACAAATAGACTACCTACTGTTATTAGTCCTATTAGTGGTGAAGCACCTAATAAGTATAATATGTTACAACGTATCTATAATACTTATTCTCCACTTAAAGTACACCCAGCAATGTCAAAAGAAGAAAAATTCTTGTATGATATTGAATATGATGTATCGTCTGCATTTAGAACACGCAATGGTGTTGAATTAACAGCTCCTGAACGTGCTGAACTTAATGCTATTATGGGTAGGTCTGGTATATTTAGAGAGTCTATTAGAAATACTATGCGTACTGCTGATGCACGTAATACTATTAAAGAATTACAAGAAGCTCGTAGAAGTGGTGTAACCTCGGAAACTACTCCTATTGGTAAATATGATCAAATTCATATTATGTTATCTCAAGCTCAAAAACAAGCTGAAGAATTAGCATTTAATCAGTTAGATTTTGAGATGCAATCGTCCATCCAACAGCGCATTCAGCTTCGTAAAATGAATCTAGAACGAGCTGAAATGGGCATTATACCTGGTAATCGTTACTAATGGCAATCACACAAACTACATATACAGGGAATGGTTCTACAACGAACTATTCATTTACATTTGAATATTTGAAACAAGCTGATGTTAAGGTAACACTTGACACAGTTGCTACAACTGCATTTACATTTGCTAACGCTACAACGCTTGCATTTACTACAGCACCCGCTAATGGTGTCGCTATTCGTATCTTCCGTGATACTGCTATCGATACCCTTAGTTCTACTTTCTTCCCTGGCTCCGCCATTAAAGCTGAGGATTTAAACGAAAACTTTACTCAAAACTTATACGTTACACAAGAGTCTGGCTTTGAAGTTGATACAGCTAATACAACAGCTAATGGTGCTGTAACCACGGCAAATGGTGCTGTGACGACTGCTAACGGAGCAGTGACTACAGCTAACTCAGCAGTTACTACAGCAAATGCAGCTACTACTACGGCTAACACAGCTAACACAAACGCTAGTGCTGCTGTAGCTACTGCTAATACAGCATCCACTAATGCAACGAATGCTGTTACCACAGCTAACACTGCATCGACTAACGCTACTACCGCAGTTAACACGGCAAACGCAGCTACAACTACAGCAAATGGAGCAGTTACGACTGCTAACAGTGCTGCTACAGATGCTGCGTCTGCTATTACAACTGCTAATAGTGCAACAACTACAGCTAATACGGCACTAGCTAATGCTGCTACTGCTAATACAACTGCTAACGGTGCTGTTACTACAGCTAACACTGCAAGTACAACTGCAGCTAGTGCTGTAACGACTGCCAATAGTGCAGTAACAACAGCTAATACTGCAGATACCAACGCTACGGCTGCAGTTAACACAGCTAATGCAGCTAGTAATGCTGTGTCAACGGCTGCGTTCTATACGCCTATTGCAGCACTTGCAAATCTTCCTGGCAGTCCTTCTAATGAAGATAGGGTTGAGGTTGTTAATTCAACGGGAGTTGAGAGTAATAGTTCTGTTTCTGGTGTACCAGCAGGTTTTGCCGGTTCAACTGACTTAACAGTACGACTACAGTACAACTCATCTACATCTAAGTGGGTATGGCAACAGTATTTTGCTGCTGATCCTGAGAATAGGTATTTAACTGAATCACTTCCTGTCGTAAAAGGTGATAGCACGAATGGATCAGGTCAAATTACTCTTAACTGTGAGAACAATTCTCATGGTATTAAGATTAAAGGACCACCACATAGTGCAGGTGCTAACTATACGTTAACGCTACCTAATGATACTGGTTCAACTGGTCAAGCACTAACTACTAATGGTAGTGGTATACTAAGTTTTGCCACTATTGACTCTGCATTTATTGAAACACCGCAAACTATTACTGTTAATAAGGTAATTGCTGCCAATACAAATGCAGGGATGATGGGACCAGCTATTACTATTAATCCTACTATATCTATTACTATAGGATCTAGTTCTCAACTTACTGTACTTAACTAATTATGGCATACGGAAAAATAAAAGCAGATGCAATCATCTATGACAATAGTGGTTCTGATCTAGAAGTCTCTACAGCTGATCTTACTAGTAAAGCTGGTACTGCATCACCTACGTTTACTGGAACGCCTACAGCTCCTACAGCAGCAAGCGGAACTAATACAACTCAATTAGCTACTACAGCGTTTGTAACCACAGCGGTTTCTGCTGGTGGTGGGCTTGCTAATAACGCTAACGGAACTGATAGTTTAGGTGTTGGCACAAACGCTCTTGATTCAGAAACAAGCGGTGGCAGCAACACAGCATTTGGAACAGACTCTTTAACTACCGTTAGTTCTGGTAGCTATAACGTAGGTATTGGCAAAAATTCGCTCTTGTTAAACACTACTGGCTCCGATAATACGGCTGTTGGTAATGGAGCTAACCTTTATAATACCACTGGCGGCCATAATGTAGCCCTTGGCAATTATGCTCTCAGGGCCAACACAACTGAATCTTATAGTACGGCTATAGGCTCTCTTGCTCTGTACAATGCCACTGGAGGTTATAACGTAGCTGTCGGATATCAATCTCTTTATTCAAATACCACTGCATATAGGAACGTAGGCGTTGGAGTCCAATCTCTTTATTCAGCTACTACTGGCAGAGAAAACGTAGCCATTGGGCATGAATCTTTGTATTCAAACACTACTGGTATGGAACAGGTGGCTATTGGGTATAGGGCTCTATATAGTGATGCTGGTACTGGTTACAACGTAGCAGTAGGACCTAAGGCGTTGAACGCTAATAATGGCGGTCTCCTCAATACTGCTATAGGGCGAAGGGCGATGCAGAACAACACCACTGGTAATTACAATGTAGCTATCGGTAAGCAAGCTGCCAACCAAAACACTACTGGTCAGAAAAATGTAGTGGTGGGAAACGACGCGATGGATCAAAGCACTACTGGTAGTTTTAACGTATGTCTGGGTGAAAAAGCTGGAAGCAACATTTCAACCGGCAGCGGTAACATTGTAATTGGTGAACTTAATGGTTCAGGAGCATTTTCACCAATGTCTACCGTAGGATCAAATAATAACCGTATCCATTTGGGTCATTCATCAATCGGTATTGCTTACGTTCAAGTAGCTTGGAGTATTGCTTCAGACAAGCGAGATAAGATGAATTTTGCTCCAGTACCTCATGGTTTGGACTTTGTTAATCAACTTAAACCTACTGCTTTCCAATATAAGTTAGATCGTAATACTGAAACACCAAATGGTAATGTACGTTACGGTTTTATAGCGCAGGACATTCTTGCATTAGAAGGTGATAACCCTGTACTTATTGACAACGAAGATGCAAACAGACTTAAATACACAGGTGAGAATCTTATCCCTGTTTTGGTTAATGCCGTTCAAGAACTTACTGCAAAAGTCAAACATCTAGAAGACGAAATCAAAACACTTAAAGGTTAATTATGGAAACTGAAACTCTCACTGCTGAAGAAATTGCACAACAGTACAGTGCAGCTGGCGACAGCGTAACTCTTATTAACCAATTGGTTGCAATTGAAACACTAACTGATGAACAGAAAGATACTGTTGACCGAAATGTGCAGCACCTAGAAATTATTGTTGCTAAGGATTATTGGACATCAGAAGACTTGACACCATTTAACTCTGCAATTACCGCTGGTAAAGCAAAAATCGCTTAAAAATTTATGGCTTACGGAAAAATTAAGATTAACACAATTACATATGACAACAGCGGTTCTGACGTAGATGTTTCTGTATCAGCCCTTGCTGGTGCAGGATCTGCTGCTCCCCTTGCATCACCTACGTTTACTGGCACTCCGGCAGCGCCTACAGCGTCACAAGGTACTAATACAACTCAACTAGCTACAACTGCGTTTGTTAATGCAGAGATTGCAGCCGATACAACTGATAAAGCTAGCCTAACTTCTGCTCAAACGTTTACAGCACTGCAAACACTAAACGCAGGACTAGCTGTTGATGGTCCTTATAAGCAAGCTGCTGAAGCAGTAGGTGCACTAGCTATCGACCTTGCTACTGGTAACTATTTTACTAAGACCATTAGTGGTAACTCTACGTTTACCTTTACTAACCCTCCTTCTAGTGGCACTGTCGGTTCCTTCACTCTTGAACTAACACATTCTTCTGGAACTGTTACGTGGCCTTCGAGCGTTAAGTTCCCGGCTGATACCGCTCCAACGCTTACTTCAGGTAAAACCCATCTTTTTGTTTTTTTAACTGATGATGGTGGCACACGTTATCGCGGTGCTGCTCTTGCTGATTACGTGAACTGATATGGATCCTATTACACAACAAACAACACTAGCAGCGGCTGGTGGTAAGAAAGTTCCGCCTTACGTTGATGAT
>VMHT01094446.1_pt1 | contig 15045 bp, 4 predicted proteins | sample 4693611 | NCBI WGS metagenome assembly VMHT01 (sample SAMN12280063, study PRJNA550983) | marine metagenome | isolation source: seawater sampled from same location over 5 years 0.02-0.2 micron viral filtrate | place: USA: collected off the coast of southern California halfway between the port... ... | reverse complement strand
TGGCGGCCGTTGTTTTTCCTGTGCCCGGTGGGCCTGCGAACAACAGATGGGGGAAATTCTTGTTTCCTGCGTAGGTTCCGAGCCGTTGAACCACGGCTGCTTGCCCTCTGATTTGGGCGACCGTTTGGGGTCGGTGTTTCTCCACCCAGAGTTCGCTCATGCGAAGGCTTGTCACCGACGAGCCTCCATCAACATTGGGATGGTCCAGCGTTGGTTTTCACACGTCGTAAAGGGGCTTCGGAGGGGGTCCCTCAGCGCCGCTAAGGGAAAAGTCCCTATATCGGGGAGTGGTGTAAGGGATGAGTCCCATGCGTAGCGTACGATTTCTTCGTCCCCAAGCCACGGCGATTTTGCTTGCCTTGATGTTCATCTTCGCCGATCTTTCCTTGCCCCAAACCCTGGAAGGTTGGTCGGAATTGGACGAGGAGAACCCCGTTCATCGGGCCACTTCGTACCACTCAGTTCATGCTGACACCCACCTCTCAGAAGTCGCCCCCTCGTCGACGTACAACACGTCGGATTCGGGAACACTTGCTGACGGCGTCGGTCAGCAATCCCGAATTCTTTTGCGCTTCCCGATGAATTTCACGCAGAGCGACACCATTCACGAGGCCAGCATTGAATTGCAGTGCACAACTGAAATCCTCGGAGCCCCCGAATTGAAGGCTTACGTTGCGGAAATGAAGGAGGTTTGGAACGGTTCGTACGCCTCATGGAACGCCTTTGAAAACAATCAACTTTGGGACCTCGCCGGTGCAGAGGGGGACACGGATCGAGGGGCTTGGGAACCCAGAGCATCGCTGATTGGGAACGGTACGTTGACGCTGAACGTCACCTCCCTGGCCCAGCAAGCTTCTCGCTCAAATGCATCCCATCTCTCGGTCGTCGTGGCGTCCTACGGCGCAGAGTACGCCTGCGCCATGTCCGAGTCGATCGTTGCTGCCGACCGACCTGAGCTGGTCATCGACGCCACCACCGGCACCTCCGCAACAAGCGGATCGAGCGTCGTCCCGAATCTACCCGTCGCAGACGGAGCGCCTTGGATGGAAGCTGACTTCCTCCTCAAACCGGTCACTTCTCCCTCGCTGTCCTACGACATGAACAGCGGGACCGACGTTGAGATTCAGTTGAGCAACAGCGATGACTGGCGCTCATCGTCCGACCTCGCCTGGCACTTCTCCACGTTGTGGTCGTCCTTTGCCTCCAGCGGCACCTCGGGGACGTACAACCTTCCCTCAACGCTGGCGATGGACAACGGCACCACCATGCACATGCGCGTTCGGTCGGTTGACGCCAACGATCAGTGGGGCTCTTGGACCTCAACCAGTTTCCTTCTGCCGAACCTCGACGTTGTGGACAACGGCGACGGCACCGCCACCATGACGATGGGTCCAACCGACACGGGATTGGAACACGATTTCCTGCAGGACACGTTCGTCAACGAAACCCGAAAAACGCTCAACTACGGTGAAGACACGCTGCTGGAATCGAGCATGACGTCCAACAAAGAACGCTTGATTCACTTCCGAACCTCGCTCAATCAACTTGGCCTCCACGACAACCTGACCGTTCTCGAGGCCGACCTGAAACTCACGCGCTCCTCCTACTCTGGAAGCCCGGTGGTTTCGATTCACGGCATGGACGATTCAGGTCTGTGGTCCGAAAACGAAGTGACCTGGAACCGTATGTCTCTCAACGGCGTGCAATGGTACGATGGTGGCCGATCGAACGGTACCGCTACGGTCGCTTTGGCCAACGGCGACCAGACCAGCAACAGCTTCACGTTTGATTTGGTTCACGCCGTCCAAAACTATCTCGACGCCGGTGATGAAGCACCCCTTGACCTGATGATGGCGGTGCGCGGTAAATTCGAATCCTACACCAACAACGAGGGCGTCTTTTTCCACTCCAGCGAGACCAGCAACCCCGGCAACGCTCCCTCCTTTTCCATCACCTACGAGTGGGGCAGCGGCACGGCACCCAGCGCCGTGAGCCTCACGGCCCCTGCCGACGGTCTCGCAGTGTGGAACCAAACCGGAGACAACCTCTCGGGCAACACCCAACCGTCGCTGAACTGGACGCAACCGTCGTCGGGTGACGACATCGTCTTTGAGTTGGCTACCGACGAGGATTTCCGTCTGCGAGAGATGCGCGTCGACACTCGTGTGGACAGCGACTTCAACCCCACCGATGGAACGCTGGCCATGACGGGCAGCAACACCTTGGAAGTCGGAAACATGTACTTCTGGCGCATGGCGACGGTGGACGCCGATGGACACTACGGTGCGTGGGCGACGTCGAGTTTCCTCGTTTCGCAGCTCGAGAGCACGTACCTCGGCGACGATCGATACGAATTCCGCCTCAAGCACGGAAACGGCTCGCAAGACAATCAATACCCCGAGTGCATGGACACCTACATCGACAGCTCAGCCAGCAACGAAAACTTCGACGGAGACTCAGAAATGACCGTGGCGTACAGCAACTTTGGTGGCGAGGTCACCGGTCTCATGGGCTGCAACCTCGTCTCGAACCTGCTGCCCGACGGATACGCCGTTGAATCCGCCCATCTCTCGATGTCGTTGACGGCAACGACCTTTGGGACGCCCATCGTCGGCGTTTGGGAGAGCAACCAAAACGACTGGAACGCAGAAGACGCCACGTGGTCCAGCTACGACGGCTCAAACTCGTGGGCCACAGCAGGCGCAAAGGGCAGCGAACGCGGTTCGTTGTTGGACAGCGTTTCGGTTGGTTCATCGTTTTCTGAAGGCGACAGCGTGGAGTGGAACGTCACCCTTGCGGTGCAAAATGCGATGCGAGAAGACCGCCGTGTGGACTTCATTGTCGGGGTCCTCGGAGCCGGTTCTGGCGGCGCTCGTACCGCCTATCTCAGCACGGCTGAGGACTCGATGTCCAGCCGACCTGAACTCACCTTCGTCTACGTACCGGGCTCCGACGCACTTCCAGCCGATCCTTCTCTGTTGACACCGGTCAACGGTTCGTGGTCCCTCGGTTCCGGCGTTGACTTGACCCCTGTTACACGGCCTGAACTCACCTGGTCGTTCAACAATCAGATGGCACTGGCGGGCTACATCGTCCAGCTCGACACGCAGGCGGATTTCTCTTCCGTCGGTGCGTTGACCTATGCGTCGTGGAACGATGCGGGTTTCGACGTCACCAACAAGTCGTTTACGTTGCAATCCGATTTGGATGAGGGTGAGACATGGTACTGGCGCGTTCGTGCCGTCTCCGCCACCAACCAAATTGGAAACTGGACCTCTGCCTATCATTTCCAGTTGCCCGATTTGAACACCGTCGTGTTCAACTCCACCAAGGCCTCGGTTGAATTGCGACACCACGGAGCACTGCCTCACCTCAACACGCCTCACCTCGTCGACACCTACATCGTCGAGAACGGAACGGGTTCGGATGGCACAAACGAAAATTCAACCACCCTCAGGGTCGGCGAACTTTCCACCGGCTACCAATCCGCAGCCCTCATTCGGATCCCTCTGGCCGAGGTGCCCCAGCCCGCTGGTGCGCGTGTCACCGGCGCTGAACTCAGCCTGTTTTCAGAATACGGCTCAGTTGAGGACGAGCCGGTTGCGATTCGTCCCGTTCTCCGACCGTGGACGACCGCTGCAAACGCCACCACGTACGACGGCGTCAACGCCTGGTCTCAACAGGGCGGACGAGCCATCGGCTCGGACATCGGTGTGGTGGTCGACCTGGTCTCCAGCGTCGCCGACGACTGGATGGATTTCGACGTGACCGAATCCGTTCAAGCCGCTCTCGCCGCAGGCCAAAACCATGTCTCACTCATGATCTACACCTCCGCCCAAACGACCGATGAGATCACGTTCACCTCCACCGGGGGGAGTGCGAGTGAACGGCCCTACCTCACGCTGACGTGGGAGGACGGCACCGTCGCGACACCCGCAGTGAGCGGTGTGAACACGGGTCCGACCAACAACGCCATCGTGTGGGACTCAGCCTCCCACGCACTTGTGGCTGACCGCTCGCCCACCTTCAGCTGGTCCTACAGCGGAGCCGTGGCTGCCACAGGGTGGCGCGTGTTCATCCAAGCCGACGCCAACAACGACATGGCCGGCCTGTACACCTACGACTCGAGGGTCGTTTCCACGGCCTTTGACATCACCAATCGAACCTTTATTCCGCCCCAAGAGCTGAATTTCGCACAAGAAATTCGTTGGATGGTTCAACCCATGAACAACGGCATGCTCGGTCCACGAAGTGCATCCACGCTGTTCTACCTGCCCAACGATGTCGGTGAGGAAATCAACAGCACCCATGCTACGCTTTCCATCCAAGAGGGTTCCATCATTCCGTCAACCGCTTACCCATCGGTCACGTCCGACACCTACCTCGACACGGGCAACATTTACGCCAACACCGGCTCATCGTCCTCCCTTTACGTTGGGCGAAGTCAAGTGTCCACCAGCAACCCCAACCTTCGTTCCATGTCGCTGGTCAACATGGATTTCAGCTCGCTACCGATGCCGGGGACCTACGAAGTGGTGAACGCCAGCCTTGAATTCAACGCCATCAACGTGTACCAAAACACGCTCGTCGCCGTCGGTGAAACCACCACGGCCTGGACGGAATCTTCCGTGTACGCCTATCCAGCCGGTAACAATTCCGCTTGGGCGAACGGGGGTGCATACTCCGTGGACGATTTTGATATTCCCTTCAATCCAGCGCAGTGGGTCAACGCCACCGGTACCACGGCGTTCAACGTGACGGCGCTCGTTCACCACGCGCTGGCCAACAACTTGGCTGAACTCGACGTTGTTCTCTTCGCCGTGGGAGATCGGGCGGCTCCAGTCTCACCCTTGACGGGGGCCGTCGACGGGCGCGTTCAGTTCGCCTCAAGTGAAGCCATTAACATCGATGTTCGTCCACGCCTCAACCTGACCTATCGCATCGTTGACGCATGGGTGCCATTGCAACCCACCGGCCTCACTCCCCTGGACGGCACCACGCTCTGGAACACGTCCAAGCCTCGTCCGTCCGGGCTCGACAGCACCGATTTCACATTCAACCTCACGTACAGCAACCACACCCAAATCGCAGCGTGCGGCGGTGGTGATCCCTACTTCCTCGACGAAGAAATCACCACCTGTTGGACGCACGACGAAATCATGGCGGGACTCCACGGCAACGACACGTTCGACTTCCTCAACAACACGTACACCTCATCCAACCTTTCCAAGGGAGATTTCTGGGTCTACTGGCGCGTACGAGCCGATCAGGGCGACCGCATCGGCGAGTGGTCCTCCGTCAACAAGTACCGCGTTCCTGAAGATCAGGGCAGCGATGACGGTAACGGGAACCACACGCTGAACTTGTCACGTGGCTCGATCTTCGACTACACGGGTCAGTTGCCGATGGTGGAGGACGTCGAAATCGATTCCAACGCCACGGTGAATCGCGGCTCTTCCGACACCATGGTGCTCGGCGTCAACAGTTTGGGCACAGGTCAGAGCAGTATCCTGATGGAGTACGACCTCAGCAACATCCCGTGGCCGTCCGCCATGACACCGACACAGATGATGCTCCGGTTGTATCAACCCGGCGTTTCAGGCACGTCGTCGACGACCATCGCCGCGTATTCGTGCAGTGGGTTCACGGAATCCAGCGTGGTTTGGGCCACTGCACCGTCGTGTTCAACGGCTGAGATCACGCGCTCCACGCTGACCTTGACCAACCCGTTCGGCTGGATGGAGTGGGACTTGACCAGCCTTGCCCAGTCCAACATTGCCAACGGCAACACGACCATGACGTTCAAGCTGGCCCTGGTGGGTTCCACGGGTTCATCTCACAGTTTCTATTCCTCCGAATACAGCGACGCAGATTACCGCCCCCACATCGTCCTCGACTACGTTGACAACGTCAACGGCATCGTTCCACCGGCCCAGCCCGTGTTGACAACACCCAGCGACGGGGCGATCCTGTACGAGCAAGACAACGGTCTTCTCAAGGCGAAGACTCAGCCGTTCCTCTCGTGGAATCCGGTTTCGGGTGCCACCGGGTACATCGTGACCATCGCCAACGAAAGCGGTGTCTACAAATTCCGGTCTTGGGAGGATTCGGAGATCACCAACACAACCTTCCGCTTTGACGAAAACCTCACGGAAGGCAGTGTCTTTTCGTGGTGGGTCCAAGGCGTGAATCAGTCGATTCCGGGGCCGTCTTCGGCACGCTGGAGCTTTGCCATTGGTGAACCCAATCATGTCTACAACAACGACTACACCTACACCTACACGTTCCAAACCGGAAACGAGGTGCCTGCCTTTGGACACACCAACGTCCAGGACACCGCCATCTACAGCGCATACCCCAACACAAATTTTGCCGGAGAACGCACCCTGAGCGCCGGTGATTTCTGCGGCACCTTGTGGACGGACGAATGTCGCATCACCGTCGGACTCAATGCGGCTCAGATTCCGTTTGCTCAATACAAAAACGTTCACTCGGCTTCCTTGGGAATGTACGTCGAGTCGTGGACCTCGGTTCAGGGCGCGACGTCCGTTTCCTTCAGCGTCCACCCCATCGTCTCGTCCACAAGTTGGGCTCAAACCTCCGCCACATGGAACGGAACAACCGCAGGCGGAACGTGGGGCGCAGGGGGCATGATGCCTGGTGTGGACTACGGAGACGCTGTCTCGACCACCTCGGTCAACGTTGACACGACCGGTTGGATTTGGTTCGACGTGAGCACACCCGGCATGACCATTTCCAGTCAGACGGCGTGGATCATCATCGCCACGCCAAACACCGGCCACGCTCATGCTTCGTTCTACTCAGGCTCTGCAGAAACCATCGATTATCGTCCGCAGGTGCTGTTCAACACCACGAACATCAGCAGCGTCGTCATCAGTCCGTCGGGTGTCCTGAGCACCGACGCTGACACCGCCGTGAATTTCAATTCCGTCGCATACGATCATCTGTCCATGGTGCAGGCTCCGCCCATGACATGGGCGCTGTCCGCAAACAGTCCTGCAGGAAGCATCGGAAGCAACGGCTTGTTCACTCCAAGCGGTGCAGGAAACGTGAGCATCACCTCATGTTTCGGCTTGGTCTGCGGCGTTCAAACCATCGTTGTCACCCCCGGCGCTCCAACCGAACTCCTGGTTGCGCCGCTCACGGCGACCATTACGGCCGATGAGACGTTGAACATCGTCGCCTCCATGGTTGACCAGCACGGTAATGCCGTGCCCGGCGAGACCATCACCTTCACACCGAGCAACGGCACCATGTCAGGGAGCACCTTCCTGCCCTTTGCTGCCGGCAGTCATACCGTCACTGTGGTCCACCCCTCGAGCGGAGCACAGGTCGTGGTGGACGTGACCGTCCTCGCTGGTGTTCCGTCCTACTTCGTGCTGGGCGGCTGCGAGGGAACCGTCCCAGCCGGCGTTTGGTGCGACATCACCGCTGATCTGTACGATCAATTCGGCAACCCCTTGGACACCGCTGACGCAGGGAACCTCACGTGGACAACCACCAACGGTAACTACTCCGAAGTGAATCAGGAATACTTCCCCGACCATGTGGGCGTTTGGTGGCTCAACCTCACCTCGGTTTCAGGAGCTTCCGATACGTTGCAGATCACCGTGGGCCACGGAGCCATCGACCACCTCGAACTCAATGTATCCTCGACGTCCATCACGGCTGACGATCGCGTGTACATCAACACCACTCGAGTCGACGTTCGCGGAAATCGCCTCGCCGTTGTTCTTCCAGCCGACAACTGGACCAAGACCTCCGACGGTCAACTGACGCCGGGCGCTCCCGCCATTTGGGACCCCGTGAAGACGGGCTCGAAGATTCTTGAAGCACGCTACGAAACCGAATTGACACAGGTTGTGATCGACGTTGCTCGTGGTCTCACGCAAACGCTGCGCATCACCGTGGACGGCGAAGTCGCAACGTGGCAAATGTTTGACATCACCGCTGATGACACATTGGAGGCCAAGATTTTCGCCATTGACGCGAAGGGGAACCAATGGGCGGTGCCAGAGACGAACTGGTCCATGGACCACTCCAGCGTTGCCGACCCGTCCAACTTCCTCGAGGTGTTAACGGGCGACTCAACCACCTTTTCACCTTACTACGCTTCTGAAGAAGCGTACACACTCATCGCCTCCTACATCGACGACCAAACGGACCTCAGCGTCGCGATCAACATCACGGTGGGGCACGGTGCATTGCACAGCGTTACCATGACCGGTGTGGCCAACGACGTCTTGATGTCAACCGGCGATGAGATTGAGTTGACCGCAGACCACGCAGTGGATCTCTCTGCGGAGCTCTACGACGCCGACAACAATCCCATTTCGGCCGACGAACTCACGTGGCTTGAGGTCAACGTCGAAACAGGAGCGGTCAAGGACATCACCACTCAACTCCTCCTGGTCAACATGCGCTGGGAGGCGACGACGGTTGGTGAATATCGTCTTGACACATACAGCATCAGCGAAACCGGCTTCAACGTCTCCGACAGCATCGTTGTCACAGTGCTTCACGGCGAGGCTGTTTCCGTTTCAGCCGTCTTGTCCACCACGACGCCCACGGCGGGCGATCGAGTTGACATTCAGGTGACGGGCACCGACGCTGATGGGAACCAATTCGACCAAGACGTGGTGTGGTCCGAAGACGGTGGAACCGTCGCGACCTTGAGCGTCATCACCACCTCGGACGGAACCTACACCTACGACGCGGAAGTGGCCGGCCTCCACACGCTCCAGTACGCCGTTGGCGATGCGGCTTCAACCGCAGAAATCACGGTGGAGGCTCAAACCACGGTGGCTCGTCTGGAGGCCAATCTGACGTCCTCGGTGGTCGATCAACTCGACAGCGTTGACCTGACCATACGGGCCTTTGACGCCTTTGAAAACGAAATTCCCGTACCTGGCAGCGTCCAAGTTGAAGCCACCGGGCGAGCGACGTCGATGATGACCAACTCATCGTTTTGGACGATCACAACCCTTGACGATGGCCCACAAACCATCACCGTTCGGGTTGGATCCGTCAGTGAATATCAGGACATCGAAGTGACCGGTAATCTCGCCGGTTTCTTCCAAGCAGGCGGTACGCTCTACTACGTCGGAGCAGGTTTGCTCGGTCTGATCGCTGTTGTGCTGCTCGGGCTGCTCGTGATGTTCATGCGAGGTGGTCGAAACGACGACTGGGACGACGATGAGGACGACGATGAGGACGACGACGATGGTCGACCCTCCGGACCAACCGGTCCTGCTCCCGGGCCCAGTGGCCCAGCGCCCGGTCCAACCGGTCCTGCACCGGGACCTTCTGGGCCTCCCCCCGAAGAGGCACCCCCCGCCGTTGAAGAGGAACCTGCAGTCGAAACGAGTGTTGACGAAGACGGTACGGAGTGGTGGGAAGACGAAGACGGGACCTGGTGGTACCGAATGGCCGGCGACGAGGAATGGCAAGAATACAACGAGTGAGGACGTGATTGGTTGACGCACCCCCGAACCTGCGCCGTTCTCGTTGCGCTGGTGCTGCTGGGGGCTTGGTCGGCGAGCATCACCTCCTCGCTTGAAGAGGAAGGTCATGTGCTTCGGTCTGGAACCGCTGATCGCATCGTCATCGACAACCCACCCTCATCAATGTCGGCTGACGAGGTCGTCGGCTTCACGGCCACCATCTACGACCCTGTGAACAACGCGCTCACCGGCGATGTCTCCTGGTCGGTCAGCAACGGTACCATCACCGAGGACGGTCTGTTCTACCCATGGTCGGCCGGGTTGGTGGAAATCACAGCTGCACACAACGGCCTGATCGACCGCTACAACCTCTCTGTTGAACCCGGTGTGCCGACGCAAATTGAAATCACGCGTTTGAGCGTCGGGGTCCTCGAACCAACCGTCTTAACCGCCGATTTGCTTGACAGTCGAGGCAATCGAATACCCGGACCCTCAACGATGGTGTGGGACATTGACGGCGACTACGTCGGGCAGGGACAACCGGTGTGGACTGCCGATGTTCTGGGTGAGGTGAACGCTCGCGTGCGCTACAACCAACTGGAAGCTCGAGCAACTCTAACGGTGTCGGCAGGCGTTCCGTATGCCTTCGAGTTTGACGAACCGCTTCTGGTTCGCGCAGGAACCACTCAATCCATTTCACCCCGCTTGGTCGACGCCAATGGGTACGCCATGCCACTTTCAAACGTCGGATCCTTGTCGTGGTTTGCAGAGAACGGTTCGTTCAATGCTCAAGGTGAGTACCTCGCCACGAACACGGGCGACTGGCTCATCACGGTGTCTTCGGGAAACATCACCGGCAGCGCAACCCTGAAAGTCATCCCGGGGGATGCGGTTGCCTCCACGCTGATGATCGTGGATTCGCCTGAATCGTTCATGGCGGGAGAATCGTACGAACTGGTCTTTGAGCGCAGGGACTCCAACGGCTACATCGGATTTGTTTCTCCCCCCATCGGGGCGCTCTCCGCAACCTCGGGTGGGCTGTCGGTGGACGAGGATTCGAGGGTGTTTTGGAACCCTTCAGCCACCGGTCCAGCCACGGTCTCTGGAACAGACGGTTTGGTGACCTCCTCGTTTGAGGTTGATGTCGTTCACGGACGTGCCATCGATGTTTCGCTGAGGATGGAACCCATGACACCTTCGGCAGGCGATCAGGTCGTGATTGAACTCGTCGCTGAGGACCTAAAGGGCAATCGGTGGGTGGTCGCTGGCAACATCAGCATGAGCATGGGGACGCAGGAGGAACTTCTCTCTGAGTTGTCGTACGTTCTGGTGCAAACCCAAGCGGCACAGTCTTGGCGGTTTGAAGGGAGTTGGTTTGACAACACTTCAGGAACGATGTTCGTCGCAGACACCTCGTTTGACGTTCATCCGGGGCGTCTTGCCTTCATCACGCTTCAAGGCGAAGGGGCACGGGTGCCAGCCGATGGCTACCTTGACCTCGACCCGACCTTTTTCGACGCCTACGGAAACGCCCTTGACGACGTTGCCCTCAATTGGACCTTGGACGGCGAAGACATCACCCTCGAGATGCTGCTCAACGCAGGTCGATGGACCGCAACAAGCGTGGGTGGCCACGAATTGAGGGTCAACGCTGACGGCGTGTTCGCCACCGTTCGGTTGACCGTGGTCGCTGGAACCGCTCACGGATTGATCACGGATGTTGACGAAGGGCTCGTCGTTCGAGCAGGTGAACCTCAGGATCTTTTCATCCAAGTCGTTGATGTCCACGGCAACATAGCGGAATCCACGTCGGTGACCACCTCGCTGAACGGTTCATTTGGTGAGCTTGAAGCGTCACCCACAGGTCTTGGGTACTGGCAGTTTACCGGTAAGAAAGTAGGTGACTACACCCTTGTGCTCGAGGACGAAGGCTCCGTTCACACCCTGCCCCTGACCGTCGAAGCGGGAACCCCCGTTCGAATCCAGGCGGCCATGAGTCGAACGGACATTGCAGAGGGTGAAGTGGTGCTGTTGAACGCCTTTGCAACGGACGTGTACGGCAACACCCTTTCCATACCAAAAGCAAACACAAGCGTGAGCTGCACGGCGGGCCCCGTGTCGTTTGTGACCAACGGGACGTGGGAAGTTGACGTACAGGACGGCGGAACGGACCGTTCGTGCACCGTACGTTGGAGCGGCCTGTTGGCTCAACCCTTCTACGACGTTGAGAACGTGCTGTTGGGTGGAGCGGTGGGATCAACCAACACGGCCATGACCATGGCGGCCGTTCTGCTCTTGCTGCTTTTGGCGGTGCTCATCACACTCACTCGAAAGGCTGCCGAGGTGTCAAGCGATGAATGGGTTGAGGACGCCTTCGAGGACGACGAAGACGACGACGACGAGGAGGAATACGATGGTTTGGACGTCGTCGACAACACGCCGCTTCACGAACGTCACGGCTTAACCCTTGAGTCCATGAAAGCGCTTGCGAAAGAAGCGGGTAACGTCGGCGTGATGCAGGCCACGCCCTCAACAACACAAGGCCAAACCGGGTGGTACGTCGATGTCTCGGAAGAACTGCAGTACTGGGAAGTCACTGCGGACGGTGAGTGGATCCGTCATGAATGAGATGCGTTGATGTTCAACGCAGAGATTCATATTGGATGGCTTCCTACAGTCAATTGATACCATGGGTACCCAGAAACTGATTGACCACCTCAACGAAGCCCTCGGATGGGAGCTCCGTGCCGTTAACATGTACGCTCACTATGCTGCCAACATTCAGGGCATTCACCGTCTTCAACTCGGCCCAATGTTCAACGGAGAGGCCACGGAATCTCTAGCGCATGCCGACGTTGTTCGCCGTTCGATCGTGAAGTTAGGTGGTATCCCTGTCACCGAGCGAAACCCTCACCCCATCGTCCACACCACCGAATTCAACGCCATGCTTGAGCACTCCCTTGAGACCGAAACCAAAGCGGCCGAAGTCTATGCGAACATCATTCAGCTTGTGGATGATGTTGGCGACCAGGAGATGTACGACGCCATCGAGCAAATTTATCTCGCTGAACTCCGAAGTTTGGAAGATCTTCGCCTGATCATGGCTTGACCGCCGGCGAGAGAGGTTCACAACCTCAACGACGTCAATCGTCATCGTTGGTTTCTGCATCGTTGCTGCCCAGGAAGGCACTCAGGGGGGTCGGGCCCTCACGAGGCTGGACGTTTCGTCGGCCGTAAGCGTACCACGCCAACAACCCGATGAGAACGGCACCACTGCCGCCGTAGAGCGCTTTCTCACCCATCAACACGAGCATGGCGGTCCCCGCCACCGTGCCGTAAATTTGCGGGAGGGGGTAAAACGGCGAACGATAGGGCGGGTTCCACTCGTGGCTTGGGCCTGCTCCGCGTAGGACCACCACCGTTAGGTTCAGGACAATGAACACCATGAGAATGAATCCAGATGCGAGTTCCGCAATCACGTGCACGTCGAAGGAATAAATCGAAATGGCCATCAGCAGCCCTGTGAGCAAAATCGGCCAGTGAGGGGTTTTGTAGCGTTCGTTCAGTTCTCCCAAGGGAGCGGGCAGGACCCCGTCTTTGGCCATGGCGTAGATGAATCGTGAGGAGGACAGAACGCCCGCCAGTGCCATGGACGCCATTGCGACGATGGCCACCAAGGACGCAAGAAGAACAACCGCCGTTCCAGCCACCGATTCGGCAAAGACCGTGATGGGGTTTTCAACGGCGTGACCGTCGACGATGTACCAGTCAGGCGCCATCACGGCCACCATGATGTACGCCACGGCGGCGTACAGAAGTGTTGCAATGAACAACGATTGGATCATGCCGCGTGGTAGATTTGTCTCGGGGTCAACCACCTCACCGCCGATGGCGCCGACCTTGATCGCACCGGAGAACGCCACAAACACAAGTGCGGCCGCCGTTCCCATGCTGAGGCTGACGGGTTGGAAATTCTCGACGGGTCGGCCGGCGTCGAAATCGCTGGAGAACAACGCCATGACGCACAACACGACGACCATGGCCACTGCACCCGTCACGATTGGGACCTGAACCTTTTTGATGGCCTTGACGCCGGTTAGGTTAACGATTAAGATGAAGACAAGAAGGACCATTGCAATCGCTTTGGCGTTGACGTCGTTGATGCCGAAATGGTTCGTAATCACTTCCATGTAGGCTGCAAAACCCACCAGGGCAAAGGCGGATTTCAGCATGAAGGACGCAAACAAACCCAATCCACCGATGGTGCCAACCAAGTGTCCGTACGTGCGCTCGGCGTAGACGTAAAATCCTCCAGACTGCGGCATGGCGCTGGCCAGTTCGGCTTTTGAGTACGCACTTGCGATGACCACGCTGCCGGCGAGCAAAAAGGCGAACCACATGCCGGGCCCCACCACTTCTTGCGCAAAGGCTGGCAGTAAAAAGAGGCCAGACCCCAACATGGAGGACAATGAGAGAATGACCAGTGTCTTCAAACCGATGCTACGGGCGAGTTCAACTGTTTTCTCGACGACCATTTCGATTCCCCGGATTCCGGTAAGCGATGGACTTACAACGCCTGCGAATAGACGGATGCCCTTGAACTCTTGTCCGATTGCGTCCATCTATTGCCTGAATCCGGTCATTTTGGCAGATGCGCTACGACCTTCATTTCGACGGCGATGGGTGTTGGGAGAGAACGAATCGCCAACGTGGTGCGGGTCGGTCCAACCCTGCCGAGGGTTTCCGCCCAAACCTCGTTGTATCCGGCAAAGTCCCGTTTCATATCGACGAGGAAACTGGTCACGTCCACCACATTTTCCAACGATCCTCCTGCTTCGAGCAGGACTCGTTCGACGTTGTTGACCACCGCCTGCGTTTGGGCCTTGATGTCGTAGTCCAACGGGTTGCCCGCTTCGTCGTGGATGGGTCCGCCGGGTATGGCGTTGGTGCCGGGTTGGCGCGGTCCAACACCCGACAGATAGAGCATGTCCCCGACCCGCCGAGCGTGTGGATATGCGCCCACTGGCTTTGGAGCGGTGTCGGTGTTTACAGCGTCCTCTCCCTCAACCGGTTCCCAGAGCGCTGGCCCGCCGGTGGCGGTTGAGGCCTCGGGGGCGGGGTCGGGACGTGAGGCGTCGTCGCTTTGTTCCTCAGCGGTGTCCAACACACCTCGTTCACCTTGGAAGTATTCGACATCGTCCTCATCGTATTCTTTGTCGCCCACCCCGCTGGGCGTGGGGTCGACGTGGACCACGGCACCACCTGCACCGTGAATGGCCTCGTAGGCAAGCACCCGACCCGTCAGGTCGTTTCGATTTCCGTTCATGGCCGAAAGCCACCACATCGGTTTGAACGCCACCACTTTTTGCACGCGAATTTGGCGATGAATGGTGCGCGAGAGTTGACCCACGTCTTCCATCCGGCCTTGCTCGAGGAATTCGAGAATCTTCCGATTCCACTCGTCGTCTTTGAGAGAGTGAATTTTGTCGTCTTCGGGTTGAATGAAATCCGTGAACATCCGGTTGGACAACGACATGGCGGTGATGGCCACGGCGCGTCGACCTTGGGCTTTGATGACGTC
>VMHT01125977.1_pt1 | contig 15046 bp, 11 predicted proteins | sample 4693611 | NCBI WGS metagenome assembly VMHT01 (sample SAMN12280063, study PRJNA550983) | marine metagenome | isolation source: seawater sampled from same location over 5 years 0.02-0.2 micron viral filtrate | place: USA: collected off the coast of southern California halfway between the port... ... | reverse complement strand
TTGAGGCATTCCTAAATGAGTGGAAAAGTTTATACGAGTCCCGATCAGGAGAGCGAGGTATGTTCTCTAGAGTCGCAAGTCAAAAGCAAGCTGCAAAGAACGACCGACGAGATGCTACCTATGATTTTGGAACTAATCCATGTAGCGAGATCATCCTACGACCTTACCAATTCTGCAATCTATCGGAAGTTGTTGTCAGGGCAACAGATACGCTCTCAGACCTCAAACGAAAAGTTCGTGTTGCGACTATCCTTGGAACTTTACAGGCTACCTTGACAGACTTCCGTTACCTGCGTAAGGTATGGAAGAACAACACAGAGGAAGAAGCATTACTAGGAGTATCACTTACAGGGATCATGGATCATCCGACGTTGTCGGGAAGGAAGGATAAAGGTGTACTCAAAACATGGCTTACTGAGTTACGTGAAGAGGCTATCGGAACAAATAAATCATGGGCTGACCGACTGTCTATTAATACTAGTTGCGCTATCACCGCCGTTAAGCCTTCTGGTACTGTTAGTCAACTGGTGGATTCTGCTAGCGGTATCCATCCACGATACGCACACCAGTACATCAGAAGAGTACGAGCAGATGCAAGAGACCCACTGTGTACAGTCCTTGAGGCCGCAGGAATCCCCGTAGAGGACGATGTAATGTCACCCAGTACCAAGGTATTCTCCTTCCCTATAAAGTCCCCTGACGGGGCTGTGGTGGCCTCTGAGATGGGTGCTATGGAACAGTTAGAACTATGGGAGATATACCAAGACTATTGGTGTGAACACAAACCATCAATGACGTGTTACTACCGTGATGATGAGTTTCTTGAGGTAGGTCAGTGGTTGTACAACAAGTTCGATAAGATAAGCGGTGTTAGTTTTCTGCCTTATTCCGAACACACGTACCAACAGGCTCCTTATGAACCCATCGACGTAGAGACCTATGAGAAGCTGAAGGAGGAATTCCCAGAGACGATTGATTGGAACATCTCTGAGAACTCTGACATGACGGAAGGGTCTCAGCAGTTAGCCTGCACGGGTAATAACTGTGAGTTGTAACTTAGGGGCTTCGGCCCCTTTTTTAATAAACAGTATCCATAAACTGTTGGGCGTCTTGTAATCCTTTCTGCCTAATCTTTTCATTAAACTTCCTAGCCTGTATACTTCTTACCCAGTTAGGTCCAAACCGTTTAGTACCTTCCTGTATAAACTTAGCAAGTAACTGTTTGTTTCTGCCGGGATGTACAGAACGAGAAGCATAGTCCTCTATTAACACTTTTTGTCTTGATGCACCAAACTGATTACCAGCTAGTTTATACTCACCTGACTCAACCAACGCACTAAGCATTGCATTTTGGTAAGGAGCAGCAAGCTCTCTAAGCAACGACAATTCTCTACCGTCTAGTTTTACGCCGACAAACTCACTATCAATAACAGGAATGTTAGCTTCCTTTCTGTATATTTCTTTCTGTACCTGCGACTGATTAGTAGGAACAAAGTTCATCTTTGTAATAATCTCAAAGAGGTTTTGATTCATGTCTACACCTTCAAACTGAGGAGTAGCTACAGGTAATGTCTCTCGTAATCCTGGCACACGTTGAATTATTTTTTCATAAGCTGTTTTAGATATGCGTTCTTCTTCGTCTAGAATACGTGCTAAGTCTGATACACCAGTAGGAATAAATCCTTTACCAATGTCAACACCAGAAGCAATAGCCCCTTCAACTAAACTTTTGTTGGAGTATCTAAAGTTATCTAAGAATCGTATACCAGACTCAAGTACTGTTTTATTTAACGATGCATTAAGAAGACCAATCATCATCTCATCAATCATGTCTATTGCTGGAGTTTCTTCAGGATCTTCAAAGTCTCTTTCTCTAAACACAGCTTCTGCTACGTCTACATAAAGACCAAGAAAACCTCCTATAGGTTCTATACGATCAAAAGGAACATACACATCACCAACAAGTACAGACCTTTCAGGGATACCTGTTTGTTGCCATCTGCGTCTTTCTTCTAAATCTTTAGGAGTACCAGTAATAAAAGGAAGACCCTCTTCATTTTGAGTAGCAAACAACGTACCAATACCCATCATAAACGCTGAGCCTATAGCTACTCTTGTTAAGTAATCTTCTTGGTAACCAGCTTCAGTAACTATCTTACCGTCTCTCATTTTCTTTCTAAGGATTTTAGGTCTAAAGAAAGGTATCAATGCAAGAGGAGTATAAGACATACCATCCATTGCAATGTTATACGGAGTCTTAGTAAAAGGAAACGCTGTGCTAACTAGAGCACCTGCTACATTCTCCCCTAAAGAATACTCTTTACCCATCTTACCTTTAGCTTTACCTAGTAGATTAACTAACCCTGTAACAGGAGCGGATATGGAAATATCTGTAGGTAATCTTCTTTGGAACGTAAGGTTTAGAGCAAACTCTCTAATATCTTCGTAAGGAATATCTTCAGCAGAAAACAAAGGTTTAAAAAATTCATTAGTCTTTTTTTCTAATGCAGCAGTAGCACCACGAACAGCTTTAAAGTTAGAAGTAGTTTCTATTTCTTTTGCTAAGTCCATTTCTCCTTGATAACGTGCGTTATGCGCATTCATAACATCAGAGAAATACTCAGCGTGTAACTCATCAACTGACCTTCCTGTTGCCTGAGCTTGCTTAAGTGCTTGTTTACGTGCCATCTCAGAAACACGTAAAGTCCTAAAAAATACTTTAGCTGCTTCGTCAATAGCAACAGCGCCTCGCTGAGGAATAGTAATCCATCTTAGTTTATCAGGCACCCGCTGGTTTGCCATGAATTCTATGTCAGAAAAAAATCTAACAGCTTCTTGATCCGTAAGATTAATAGAATCAACAAACGCTTTTATGTCTGCTTCAGTAATGCTATCGTCTGTTGCAGCCCACGATCTAACATAAGCTTCTTTAGCTTTTTCTTTTAGTTTTTCTTCTGTCAAGCCAGCACGTTCAGCCACAATTCTAATATCAGTTTCTACGTCTGAAGCAATACCTGTCTTCATAGCAGACTTAAAATACCTAAGCATGTTAGTAGTTAGCTGTGCATCTTTTCCTAATACAGCGGCGTAGGCAGCATAGGTATTTACTGCCCCGTTACGTATCATAGAATTAGGAACATACAAAAGCCCTTGAGCCATTGCTGACCCTATGTTAGCCATGAACATACCTGTTGATGCAAGCAACGCATTATTATGAAGGGCAGAAATTACAGTAGCAATGTTAAAATTCTTAGACCCACCGTCGTTAAGAAGCTGACGTATAACTTCAGGACGTATAGACTCAAACTCTTCAGGCATAGAGTCAACGGCAGCAAGGAGCCTGTTAACGCTTTCTTCACATTCTTTTGATATAACTTTTCTAGCCACACTTAACTCCAAACAGGTTGGTGATTAGTTGATTGCGATTAACACGGCGTGTATTCTCTGCTACAAAACGCTTAGTCTTTTTAGCCTGAGTTAATACATGAGAAGCAGCACGACCGTTAGTTCTTTGCATTTCTGCAATGTAGTTGTTGAAGTATAAATCTTCTACTAACTTAACCATCTCAACGCTGTCAGCTTGACCATCTTTCTTCAGCTTACGCATTTGCTTTAGCGTTTGATCTACTCTGTTGTTGGCCTCAATAAATAGTGGACGCAGTGCTTCCATCTCTTCTGCTGTAAAGATCCTGTCTTGATCCATAACAAAGTCTACGAGTGTATCATAGTCTCTACCTATTGGACCTGCTTTCAACCTTGCAGCTGCTTGCTCTACATTGTCGTATGTAAACTTACGCTCAGAAATAGTAGGAAGATTTTGAATAGCCCAGTCAACATCCTCATCTTTAAAACCCATCTGCTTAGCTTGTTGACGCTGCTTTTGTTCTGTTGATGCAGCAAGCAATGCAGCACGACGACCTATTTCTTCTTGGGTCATTTCTTCCTGTCTGCCTATGTCCCTACCTACAGGCATATCTGCTCTATCTCTAGCAGTAGACGGTGGCATCTCACCAGCCCGTTGTGCTGCTGCTTCATCAACACCTGCTGATACTTCTTGTGCATACTGTACTGCAGGACGTACACCAGCAGACGATGCACTAGGTGGAGCATCTAGTCCTAACCGTGGAGCAGCATCGTCAGAGTTAAGGATATAATTTAACTTGTTCGCTGCATCAGTAACAGGATCACCAGTCTCTTTAGGCGGTTCTAGCTTTACACTAATCTCTGCATCAGTAGGATTGTTTAGTTCTAATCTGTTTTTCTTGTTGACAATCTGCAAAGGATTATCGTATCCTACGCCTGATATAGTAACAACGTATCCGCCATTAGGTGAGTAGTCTAAGCCAGTAAGCGTATCTATTTCTTGTTGTAGTTCTTCTTCTCTTCGTTCTGCACGAGCTTGTCTAGCCTTAGCGCCAGCCTCTCCCGGTTGTAGCTCTTCTTTGCGGCGAGACAGTCTATCTAGCTGGTTCTCTAAAGAAACAACCTTCTCTTTAATAACAGCAGCTTTTTCATTGGCTTGATTAAGCTCTTTCTGCCTAGTAACACGTAGCTTCTCTATCTGTTTCTCGATAGGCTTACGCTTCTTACGTCCTACTTGTTGTGCTTTCTGCTCAAGGTCTGCAATCTGCTGATCTATGTTTTGTACTTTAAGCGTAGCAGGAGTAGAACGAGTAACCTGAGGTGTAGGCTCTACAGCAGCAGTAGTAACTGGAGTCTCTACAGGTCTGTTCATTCGAGGCTTGTAGTCCTGACCAGCAAGCGCAGTAGGTTGCAAAGATACAGGCTGTGGTGCTAGTTCTGGTTTTGTTTCAGTCGGACGTAACGGTGGGGTAACAAGAGCCCCTGCAGTACCAACGCCAGCGCCTAGTCCAGCACCTATGCTAGCACCATAAATAGTGTTCATTAAACGACTGTCACCGAACTCTTCATATACAGGAATAAGCGCACCCTGAGCAGCACCCTCTGCACCACCACCAGCAGTAATACCTAAAGCAGTAGCTACTCTAGGAGCGTTAGGTAAAGCTTTAGTAGCGCCTGCTACAGCTAATTTACCGCCTACACCACCAACAGCTAAGCCAACAGGATCAGCAACAGCACCTGTCAACATGCCTGAGAAGTAATCTTCAGGCGCTCTTGCTAGTTCTACTCTAGTGTCGAACTCTTCATCAAGAGACTTTTTAGGTGCTAAGCCTAGACCACGAAGAGAATCCATTAGGCCGTCTTTAAAACCAGCTATAGATGCTGCATTGATACGTTGAACGCCCATACCAGCAGGAGCAAACGGAGCCATCTCTGCTGCTTGTGCAGAAGTAAGACCACTAAACCCAGCCTCTTCAGGCCCAAGCTTTTTAGCTCTTCGCTGAACAGCCTCGTTCATCAGAGTAGCACGAACCTGCTCTGGTATTTCATTGGTAGGGGTATCCCCAAAGATCACTAACAGATCATCTACGGGTATTTGATCAATAGGCGTGTTGCCGTACTTCTCTAATAGTTTTTCTACTGTAGGTGTCTGCTTAGTGTCGTCTTCTTTAACGACCAGCTGTACCATTATTAACGTCCATCAATTGATTAAGAGTAGGAACTGTACTTGTTGTTTGAGTAGGTGAACGCAACGGCGGAGTAACATCTGTTTCAGGAACTGGAAGGCTCCACGTATACTCGAAGTCTTGACCTACCGCAGATACTGCAGTATCATTCAACATATTAATAATACGATCAGGTACATTACCATCTTTATCTAGGTAAATTTCTAACTTAGTAGGTTTTTTAGTAGGTGCTGGTCCAATACTAAATGCTTCTTGCCTACCTTGATAAGTGACTAACAAAGTACGCTTACGCTCTGCTTTAGACTCTTTAGCTTTAGACAGCTGACTAGCTTCTGCTCTAGCTACTTCTGCCGCTGCTCTACTACCAAATGCCTGTACTGCAAGATCAATAGCTTCCTGCCTATTACCGTCAGTTATGGTGTTCTTGTTTAACCACTTAGCCCATTCTCTTGCTTCTTCTACATCGGCATCTTGATCAAGACGAGTTAGTATCTGTGCCTGAGTAAGACCACGATACTCTTCTTTCTTATTGTCTGGTACATACTTATCAAAGAATGTTTGAAACTGTTCTTCAGTAGCTTGAGTTGCTTTACGACTACGAAGATTCTGTAATTGGTTTTCTACTGCAGTAACATCACGACCAGCAGCTGTTGCCAGACTACGTATACGAGTCTCAAGACTAGCAATCTTTTCAGGATCGTTTTCAGTTATGTACTGTTGATACAACTTGTTTAACTCAGCAACAGCCTCTTCTTTTTTACCAGCAGCTATACTTTCTTGAGCAGCATCCATCTGTGATTGAGCAGCAGTAATCTGAGCAGGAGTCTTCGCCGTCTGCATAGAGTACTGAGCACGTTGCAGAGGCGTCATAGAGCGCAATGCTTCCATTTGCTGTTGTTGTGCTTGCTGTTGCCTAAGCTGGCCCGGAAGTTGTGCTGCTTGTTGTGCGGCAGTAAACATCCCTTGCCCATAAGTAGGCTGTAGCAATCCTTGTAGGAACGCTTGTGAAAACTTAGCCATGTTTAGCCTCCAAGAATTTTTTGAATTATAGCTGCTTCAGTTGACGTTGTACTAGGAGTTAACGCACCTTGTAAAAGACCAGTACCTGTTTGTCCTAGTAAGTTAGCTCGTGCCTGTTCTGCAACCAACTGAGCTTCAAGACCCGACATAGTTGCTTCACCAAACAACCCAGCACCTTGCAACTGAGCTTGTTGCTGTAACGCTGCCAACTGCTGTGCAGGCTGAGTAGCTGCCATAAGCTGTTGCTGTGGCAAGTAACCTGCACCAAGGAACTGTTGTCCTAATGCTGCTTGTTGCATTTGTTCTGCTTGAGCCTGCTGCATAGCTCCTAGCATAGCTCTGTTACGTGCTTCTTCTTGCGCTGTAGACATCGCTAACATTTCAGGAGTAGCGCCTCCATAAGCAGCAGAACTAACACCAAGTCTACCTTGCCCTGCTAAACGCTCTTCAAGTGCAAGACGTTGTCGCTCTTCTTCAGGACGCTGCGCTCTACGCATACGCTCAAAGATAGCCTGCTCACGTGCTTCTCTAGGCTGTACTGCTTGACCAAAGAAACCACCAGCGCCTCCTAGTAGTTGATTCTGCAAAGCAACTTCTTGTGGAGACAGGCCCATAGTAGTTTCAATACCACCTTCAGGCGTTACCTGAGTACCCATGCCAGCACCAGTAGCAGTAGTCACAGTAAAGGGTCTAAACTGTGTCTGCTCCATTTGTTGTGCAGCAAGAGCTTCAGCACCTGTTCTAGCCTCTCGTCCTATATCACTAAGACGACCGTATGCTTCACCTGTTAATAGTCCACCGACAACACCCGGAAGGAGAACGTCTGGTTGCATTAGGAACGAACCAAGATTTCCTAGCAAGTCTAAGAAGCCTCCTGAGCTTTCCTCTGTGGTAGATGTTGTATTACCTGTTACTATAGGGCCAGCCATAGTTATCTCCCGTTAAAGTAGCTTTCCTATCAAAGCCATTACGTTAATCTCTTGTAGTGACAAAGCAAAGCCGTCAATCTCTGACTCTAAACCTACCTGTACACTTGTCCCATATCCTGTTGTATTAAGTACTCTTGCGTTGGTCAACTGACCTGCTGTAAACTCTACGGTGGTGTACTCACTCTCACCATAAAACCCAGTAATCTGATTACCTACTGTAAACTCTGCAGTAGCATACGTTGTTTCAAAGTCGTAAGCCCACTTAAGAAACACTGTGGCGTTATTTGCACCAACAAGAGTAGGTTTTAACTTCTTTAAAATCTTAACTCTAGAACTATCACCAAATGTCAAGCTTGGGCTGTAGTATTTGAATCTGTAGCCACTGCCGTTGTCGCTGTAACCTGTGTACGTGCTGATACCGTTGCTGGTACCAATGTACAACGTACCGTTTTCTAATCGTGTAAATGATGTAAACTTAGTAGACGGCCAACGAGTCACACGGTATGATCCATTTTCTAAAGTACTTCGCACGTCAAAACAATAAGTAACATCCTGACCAGTAAAGGTTAGCAGGTAGAAACCTTCCTCAGGGCTGTACACAGTTCTAAAAAACTCTGTTTCATTCTGCAATGCAGCAATGATGTCCTTAGTAATGTTGCCAGACAAGCTGCTAATAGGCATTGACTTTTCTTGTATTGTTCTGCCAAAGCTCTTAAGACCCGTATGCGACAAGAACAACACATCTGTACCAGTGTACTGCACAGTGTCTCTGTTGACGCAACCAATGCCTGCTACGGTATCTGACAAAGTCATAGAAGCAGGAGAAGTAGCACCGTCGTACACAATAATACTGTGCTTACCAAAGATAATCAACAGACCGTTGTGTGCAGCTAAAGCTACAATCTCGTCGTAACCGTCAGGCCACACCTTAGACACGTCAATGTTGCCACTAGATCCACCTGACCATGCAACACCGTCTAGCAGGTCTGACCAATAGATAGTAGACTTGTTAGTACTAAAGTCCGCAGTCCATAAACGTCCATACGCCGCTAACACCTCATGACCGTACATAGTACTAGCAACGCCAGTAGCATGTGTATGTGTTGACATCTTTTCTACAACGCCAGCATGATTAGAGTAAACCAAAGGCTCGTAACCACGTTGAAAGAAAAACAAGTGGTCATTAAAGTTTACAATCTTCCAGTCGTTAGCACTGATTGTATAACTACCGGGAGTTTCGTCTGCCAGTGTAGTTGTGCCACTCATGATCTTGTTGTTGCCAACAGAGAATATCTTGGTGTTTCCTGCGTTGTCCTTGTACTCTTTGATAGACCGTAACGAGTCAGTGCCAAGTACAGTTTTGTTTGTTGTTACAACAGTGTGGCCCTTACGTGCAGCAATACGACCACGTTTGTCAATCACAGCGTTGTCTGCAATCTCTGCAAACGACGGGTCTTGAGCCAACGGCGAGTCTTCGGTGTTAACACCTTTGAACGCTGGGGCTACAAGATTGATACTTTGCAGTTGTTGAGCCATATCAAATAGTCCTAAATACCATCTCTTCTGGGTGCTTTGCTGCGTCTATAGCAATAGCGTCAGACAAAAACTTATCAGCAATCTGGAAGTACTCAGCAACAGAAGTACCACCAGTTTCACCACGCTCTCGTGCAAGCAACGCTACAGCAAGATGTACAACAGGCATTGCAGGAACTAACAAAGTGTCAGTGTTACTAGATAGGTCGGCTTGTCTTTTTACGACATCAAACCTCAAGCTATACACAGCATCAGGAGTTGGTCCTACAAGAACTTCTGTGTCACCGCTAGAGTCTAGACCGTTGTACGTGTAGTACCGTGGTGCGCCTTCTGCAGCATCAACCAAATACAGCTGCTCATTAAACCAGTCCTTAGTCTGATAACCCATAAAACAATTTTCAGTGTCGTTAAGAACTGACATTACTTTTACGTTGTCACTACCGCCAGTAAGTGAGTAGCTGTTGTCCGATGCAGTAGTACTAATAACAATAGTATCTCGCAAGGCAGACCAATCAGAAGCTTCTTCTACCATTTTTTTTGCATCATTAATAAAATCACCTACCATCTTAACGTAGGTAGTACTAGTAACCGATGTCGTTTCTTCTTCTCGCAATCGACGTAGTACGTTATTCATTAGGTTAAGGTACGTCATACCAACATTCCTCGTCTGCGTGTCCGCATTAATAATTTTTGTGCTTCTTCGTTGTAATCTAAAGCTGGAGTTTTAATAGCAAGCTGCGGTGCTTCTCTAGGGCGGTACGTGATGCCTTTCGTAAACTCTTTATAAGGCGCTCTAGCAGGCGCAGCTGCTCCACCGAACATACCACCACCAGCTAACATAGTTAGTAAGTTACCAGTAGTGATTTGCTCTTGCAGTGCCTGTTGATCTTCACCGTACATTCCTTCAAAGACAACTTGACGTGTTAGTATTTCTTCACGTTCTTCTTCTGCCAAGCCCAACCGTGTAGTAACACTGTCTCTAAACTGACCAAACGCCTCAGCCTGACTGATCTGACCTTGTTGTAGACCAATTAGGTTTACGTTGAACTCTTCTTGCAGATCAGAAAGAGACAAACCTAGTTCAGCAAACCGTTGTTGACTGTCCGCACTAAGTGCTTCTACTTGACCACCAACACTAATTATTTCCTGAGCTAGTGCTAAACGGTCCTGCTGTGCTTGACCAAACTGTTCTGTTGTGTACTGCTGGTAAGCGTCAAATGCTTCTTGTTGTGTTATCTGACCTTGACGAAGCGCCTCAATGTTTACGTTAGTACCAGCAAACAGTTCCTCTATGCTCTGGTCCTGCTGTTGGAACCGTAGCATCATATCGTCACTAAGCTGAGTTACGTCACCACCAACAGCTATGATTGCCTGTTGTAGTTCCTGACGCTCTTCCTGTGCCGTACTAAACTGTTGGCCTATAGATGTACGCAGTTGATCTAGTGCTTCTTGCTGCGTTATCTGTCCTGATTGTAGCGCTTCAATGTCAACACCTACGCCAGCAAACAGATCAGAAATAGTACCACCAAAGTCTGCAAACATCTGTTGCATGTCAGCACTTAGCTGTGTAATGTCACCGTTAGCCGCAATAATAGCTTGCTGTAGTTGTTGACGTTCAGTAGCTGCAAGTTCAAACTGTTCTGTTGTAAAATCTCTGTACTCATCAAAACGATTGGCTACGTCTTCTTGCAAAGAGATAATGTCAGTGTTTAGCATCTCTAATTCAGCACTGAGTCCACCTTCTACTGCTGCAAGAGACTGGATCAGAGACGCTTCAAGTCCTGTAATACTAGCTAGGAACTCTGCTTCTTGGTCGCTAAACTGTGTAGCAATACCGTTGATAGCGTCATCAAAGCGTTGATTAAGATCTTCAAAGCCAGCCTGTACGTCAGCAGAAGTAGCAAACCCGAAGCTGTCTACAATACTTCTAACGTCGTCTCCAGATAAACCTTCAGGGAACTCTATGTTAGCGATAGCTTCGTTAACTACGTCGCCTACGTCTTCAAGAGAAATACCCTCAGGTATACCGTCAATAGCCTCTTGGATTAGCTGTCGTACTTCTTCTGCAGTTGCGCCTTCAGGTATAACAATGTTAGAAACAGCGTTGTCAACTATTTCTCGTACTTGCTCAGGCGTAGCGTATCCAGCCTCTGCCAAGGCTTGTAACATACGGTCTTCTGTAACAAACCCTGAGTTAGCCAGTGCGTTAGTAATGTCGTCTGGAGTAGCATAACCTGCTTCTGCTAACGCTTGTATTACCTGCTCCGGTGTAGCAAAGCCAGCACCTTCAATAGCCTGTTGTACTTGCTCTGGCGTAGCAACACCAGCTAATGCTTCTGTCAACTGCTCTTGTGTCAGGTAACCTGCATCAGCTAACTCTTGACGTATACGCTCAAAGTTCTGCTCTGACAGTGTGACACCGTTGATTTCAAAGTACTCAGCAATGTCCTCCATTGTAGGCATTGCATCAAAGTCAGGCAGTGTCTCAACAAAGTTCTGAATGATCTCGTTGACTTGCTCTATTTGACCTGTGAACTCTTCGTCTATTTGTGCCAAGAAGTCAGCAAACAAACTTTCAATATCAGTTGGAGTAGGCTCTGGTTCTGGTTCGTCTGCAGGAGGCTCAGGTTCAGGCTCTGGTTGATCTGTAGGCGGTGGCTCTACAGGTGGTTCTGGCTCAGGCTCTACAGGCGGCTCTGGTTCTGGCTCAGGATCTCTGTCGTCCCTACTAGGGTCTTCAATTGTACGAGGAATGTCGAAGTAGTCGTCTAAGAAGTAGTTGTACCGTGACTCTTCATCCATCTCTTTCCAGTCACCGGGAAGTATTCCTCCTTCTTCTTCGTAACGCGCTACCAGATCTTCTATAGAGTACTGATAGATGTCTTCTTCTAGTGCATGAAACGACCGATCATCCAACAGTGACTGATACGTACCAGAGTTGATTGTCTCCAGTCCAGTGTTTTCTAGTTGCTCTCTGGTGTACTGACCGTTAAACTCAAAGTCAAAGTCTTCGCTTTCGGCTAACTGAAAGTACTCATCGCCCTCACTACTTACAAAGTAGTTGTCACCCCTGTTGGTAAACATAAGAGCAGGGTCTTGTTCTTCTGTTTCTGTAGTTACTGGCGGTAGTTGTTCTTCTGTTGCTGTGCCTGAGTTTACCAAGACGTTACGAACTGCACCGTATACAGCCCCAGTTACGTTTTCTATGAGAATGCCGCCAAGCCAATCAGGAATACCTGAAGGATAGCTGCTGGACAATATACCACCAAGAACAGCGCCAGCTTGTGTTGGGTCTGCTATTGCTCCTGTTACTTGCCCTATTACTTTATTAATTTGTTCTTGAACTTCAGTAACAAGTTCTCCACCAGCACCAACAATAATAGTGCCGATAGTGCTTAAAATTTCTCCTACAGATTCTCCTTCTTCTACTGCATCAACAATGTCACTAGCAATTTCGTTGACCTTGTCTATTGCCTCTCCTACAGTAGGAAGAAAAATAACACCAGCAGTAGGCATCCAACTAGGTAAGGATATACCGGGAATGTAAGGAACAAGATCCCTTAAAATTTCTTCGTAGTTTCCTTCAATGTCTTCAATATTAATAGTAACGCCAGCACCGCCTCGGATAACAGTACGGCCACTTACTGTAGTAATAGGAGAAGTAGGAGTAGCGCCAGCAAACTGCATACCACCCTGTTCTATAAACAACTTGGTTAGTTCGCCGGGGTCTTCCATGTCCGCAAGTTCTTCAGGATTGTCAACCATTGTGTCAACAATCTCTTGCGCTCTGTCAAAAGAGTCAGTTACTATTTGTGTAATAGCGGCGTCTAGTTGTTCTTGAGTGGTTATACCTCTGCCTTGAAGACGAGCAAGTACCTCTGCAGTAGTACCTTCAGGAACGCCTTGAGTACCGGCCATAATAGCCATAAGCATTTCAAAGACGTTTTCTTCTGTTAGTATGTCTTCAGTAGGTCTTTGGTCATCACCCGGAGGCATCTCATTGTCAAAAGAAGTAGGAGTACCAGCATTAGGGTCAAAAGGACTAGACTCTCCGGGCAAGGTCTTAGTCTCTTTAGATCCTGTCAACATTCCTTTAGTAGGTCGTAATGCCATTTACTTTTCCCTCGATACGCCCTTGGTTTTTTCATAAGAGCGCATAGCGCCAAGACCAAGCATACCCATCAGTACAGGCATCATAGTCTCTAGGTCAATGAGTGGTATAGTAACTTCAATAGCCAACAGAGCTAGTACAAAGTTAGTAAAAGGTATAACCATAAAGTTACCAGTCATACCCAGTACACAACACCAGCCAACAGCAGGTCTCCAACCAGAGACAAACAAAGACTTATGTGCCGCCTCTACTTTGTTAACCTCTAGCTGTGCCTTAGCAAGCTCCTGAGCGTGTCTCTGAGCCATTGTAGCAACTTCATGGGCCAGCCTAGCCTTCTGGTCTTTGTCCTGTACAAACTTGTCTAGAAGCCCTGTAACAGGCCCTATGAGAGACTCAATCATCGAGCAAACTCCAAGATAGCAATAGCCACGGTAACGATGACAGCAATAGACGCAAAGCCACCTGTCATCATTCGCTCTAGCTTGTCAAAGCGTTGGTTATGGGCGTCCAGTTGCATCTGGATCATTTCATAACGGATACTGCACTCACGCTCGTGTGACTCTAAACGCGATATAGCTTGCTCTAGGTCTGACATGACTATTCCTTATTATTCTGCTCAACAGCCATTTGAGCATCTAGTTTACCAATTTCTACTTCTAGTTTATTTAGCTGCCTGCGTAACTCGTGTATCTCTACGTTGCGTTCTTCCAGAGCCATGATCTTAGCATTCTGTATAAGATCGTCTGGTAACGCACCACGCATACCCAAAGGCCATTCACGAACAAACGCAGAGTTTTCCTGTATGTTCATGTTCTGTATTTCTTGGCTGTGTTCAACCGTAGTAATACGAGTGTCAAGAGTTACGTAAGCAGTAGTAGCCATAACGATGCCAGCACCAAGAGCAACTAAGTTCCTTAGCGGTATAGATACCTTGGTGTTGTCATCAATCTCAGGCATTACCAAGGCATACCATCAGCAGACACAGGGTTCTTTTGTCCTTCAATGTTTGCTGTTAGTGCCGCCTCAGTAGCATCTTGATCTACCTCTGCGTGTACCCAGCCCATGACAACTTCTTCTGTCAGGCTGTCGTAAGCAACAAAGTCATCAGCATCGGCGTCGGGTGTAAAGCCTACAGTGCCGTATGCAGAAGCAGTGAATGTGTCTTCACCAACAGTTTCAGATTCAGTAACACGCCAGTGTGCAACGGTAACACCGCCGTCTGCCACGTTACGCTCTAGGTTTGCAATTGTCCATGTAGCCATTAGGCTTCTCCTTCAAGTTGTGCAACTCTTGCACGTAAGTCATTAATAATTTCTGTTTGCTCTTGAATAGCTTTGAGTAAAACAGGGATAGTTTCTGTGTAATTCATACCTAGTTTTCCGTCACAAGGGTCAACGTTAACAACTTGTGAAAAATCGGTTTGCCAGTCTTGGGCAATAAAGCCTAGCTTAACATCGTCAGAATTTTGTGATTTAAGGTTATATGAAACGCATCGTAAGTTTTGAACCTTAGACAACACGTTAGTCAACTCTGTAATGTTTTCTTTTAGCGTTTCATCAGATTGAGTAGTCCAAGCTGTTGCACCATTAACAAGCTTTACACCAATAGCTGAAGAATTAAGAACATAATAATTGGAGCTATCAAAGCTAATCCTATCAACTTGAAATGCCACTTTGTTTACTGTGTCATTAATGCCATAGGATTGATCAGTAACGACGTTAGGAGTTGCATTAGCAATGTTTGCTGTACTTGTAGTACCAACCAGCAAGTTGCCGCTAGCATCGATACGCATGGCTTCACTAGCATTAGTAGTGAAAGACATATAATTGCCGCCTGCGCCGTGATAGTAGAATATTTGTCCTACATCATCATCTTCGGCATCAGCAAATTGTATGTATCCACCA
>VMHT01147704.1_pt1 | contig 15052 bp, 12 predicted proteins | sample 4693611 | NCBI WGS metagenome assembly VMHT01 (sample SAMN12280063, study PRJNA550983) | marine metagenome | isolation source: seawater sampled from same location over 5 years 0.02-0.2 micron viral filtrate | place: USA: collected off the coast of southern California halfway between the port... ... | reverse complement strand
TTTAACTAAAATTGGATTTTTAAGCGACAATTAAATTGTTTAATTTTTTTGCGATTATGTATTCAGTATGTGCGAACGAAAGAGACTAAAAATAGAAATGGTTATGAATAATGACGTGCGTGGAGGCTTTGGCTCTATCACTTACAATATGAATATATCTTGGTTTATCCTTACATTGGAAGAGCGTGGCTATCTACTGAATGTGCGTGGAGAAGACCTAGACGAAGACGACGTTTTTTGGGCGGATATGGAATATATTATTCAGACCGTGGTAGACAACAATCTTTACGCTACTAATGATATGGACGAACTTGTTTGTGAGACACTGCTAGACGACGCAGATACATACCGCAAAATAGAACAATATTTTACGCCACGTGAGGAGAAGGAGTGGTGCGACAATGCTATATCCGCTATGGAAGAGGCGGACTGCGGTGATATAATTGTACTGGAAGACGTTGGCGGACACGACATAGAAGCCGAGGTTATTCGTGGCAATATGCTAGCCGTGAAGACGCTAGAAGATAGGGCTTTATTGCGTGAGAAAGTACCCGAGTGGTTTATGGATAGCCACGTTGGACTACTCTGTGAGGCTAACTAATTAAGGATAATTGGAAATAATATGTGCGTGGCTTATAATCATTTTTTATCGCCCAATTTTTTCTCGGGGATAAATCCTTTAACTAAAATTGGGTTTATAGCAGACAATTAAATTGTTTATTTTTCTTGCGACAACCGATATAACAATTTACAGACTATGACCCAATTTATCACTGAATATCCGACTACCCCAATCCGTATCCAAACTCCCTATGGATATGCTAATGTACCGTGCGACTTTAAAAACCCCGAAGTACACCTTGCTATTACTAAGGAGCAATCTATTAATAGCAGTATACTAGAAGACGAACGTGTAGGAAAAGCACTTCTTAATATGTGCGAGGCTTTAGAAGAATGTAGAAAAGAGCAGATTAAGCACTTTCTAAAAGGGCAAAAAGATACTAAGGATTTCTGTAAGGCTGGGCTAGCAGAATTAACCGAATTCAGCGAGGGACACCCTATTAAGGAACACGTTAAACTACTGTATAAATTCTTTGTAGCAATGACTATTTTTCAGAAGGACAAAGTGCTAGAACTGGAGGCAGAAATAAAAGAACAAAACTATAAACTACTGGAAGTGGCTGAGGACGGCGTGGATAGTGGAGAGTTTTTGGAGGGCAGATATTTAGAGTTTTCTAACCTACTAATGGATTTGGGTAAGAACATTATCGCGGTGGTAAATTATGCCAATAAATGCGATTTTTGGCGAGACGGTAAGGACTATATCTAATCCTACGGTTTCTACGGAAAATACGGGTGTTTTTAAAACTTTTCTGAAATCATTTTTTTTTTTTTTGCTGGAAAAAAAACTTTTTCATTTGGACTATTACAAAACTACGGAAAAAATTAGGTATGTTTCGTAAGAAATTTGTTAGCACTTATTTTCTAACATAATTGTATACAATATGAAGAACTTTAATCTCATTTCTCCAAAAGGCAATGGCAGTGAATATACAGTACGATTTCAAGACCCTATTGTTATAGGAAAGAACTCACAGATTGAATTCAAGTTTGCTGAATTAGAAAGGGCTGGTGAGGTAGTCTTTCAAGAGGACCAAACAGTAAAGATAACCGTAGACGCTAGTAATGTGCTACCAAGATTAGACCCTACTGACGGTACGTCGCCAAACAATTTGTTTACTGACGACGCAGACAACGAAGCGGTTTCTATAAAAGCGGGTGTGTATAGTTATAATGAACTGCTAAATCAATTAAGCACTGCTTTAGGTCAAAGCGGGGGTTTAACAACTAGATTAAACTTATACGAAGGTATTTCTGTTAATACTGACTTAAGCCAAGATACACAAAGAGATATAGGCTTCGGCATACAATATGGCGGTACATATACTCAGTCAAAAGATACTCCCGCTATTACACCATTATTTGCTAATAATATACAACTTGGAGATTTTATTGCCAATGGTGAAATTGTTAAGACTGGTGGGGTGGCTTCAACTCTAGACGGTGGTGCTATGCTACTAAATAAATACGTCCACCGATATATGATAGACGTATCTAATCCTCTACCACCAAATGAAAACCAAAATTACGTTCTTCTTAAAGGAGTAAAAACGTGTGCTAATCAGACTGGAGACATTCACTTTGGGCTTTATGGAGCCGAAGTTTCTGAAACACTAGGTACTGGTACTAACAGATTATTTGCTAACGGTACTACGGCTATTAATCCTTTAAATTCTGACGGAGCAAACGGTGGTACTACTAGTGGTAATGAATACTTACCAGTTTATGTAGGTATGAAGGTAGCGAAATACGGTGGATTAATACAGATTTACGAGGGACGTAAGGGAACTGGTGGTATGGGGATTGGCGACGCTATTTACGATTGGGCTAATTCTACCCAAAATATAGAAAGGGCAAGAGTAGTAGCAAACTTTAGAGTTAGTGACCTATTTAATGAAACCGATAATCCATACTTTATTTTTCAGACATTCCAAACTCAAGCGGGACCAGCACCGATTTTTTACCGTGTAATTGTTTTAACTGCCGACCCAAGTGGCAACAGCGGATACAACCAAAAAATCATATATGATAGTAGAGTATTTGGACGTTTCTTACCAGCAACATTAGAAGTAGGAGACCTTACCTATGGTGTCGCACCTAATGCTATAGCAAAAGCAAGGTCCCAAGTCCCCTTTAACCCAGTTATTTGTGCCACCGACGCTGATAATGGCTTTGAAATTAGATATCCACGGAGTAGAATATCAGACGTTGCCATACAAGCGGACAGTATTATACTTGATTATTCACTAACATTTTCAGACGAACTAGCCAATGCCCTAAATATCGCCCCAGTTAGTGGTACACTATCCAATATGAGACCATACTTTACATTGCCACGTGATTATTATAGTCGCTTCTTAACATTTAATGCTGTAAATAATGGCAAATTCTTACACGTAAGTAATATCGCTAACCCTTGGAAGAGAGATAGTTATGCTATCTTCATTGACTTACCGTGTAATAATTATAAGAACTTAAGTTCTAAATTAAACGGTGGTTTTAGAAAAAGTGTGTTAGCAAATATCCCCGCTCCGTTCGCTAGTGGCGACATTATTCCAGCAGATAACAGCAACAACAATATTGTAGCAGTTTATGAACCATTTCAGTCCGTAAAGAGCGACCTATTGAATAATGAAATATCAGTAAACTCATTTAAGATTACTATCCTAGATATGAAAACAGAATTACTGGCTAAACAACTTAGCAGTTCAACAGTAAACTTCAGTATTTTATGTAGCGACTGTGCCGAAAAAATTAAGTAATTTTTTTGTCTAACTTTTTCTTAAAAAGTTTATTAGATAAAAGTTAAATCGTTTTTAAGACCTAATTTGTAGCAAAAATACCAAGTCCCAAAAGGTGGGGTATATCCAATTTTTTTTTTAGTAATATGACTAAAAGTAGGTCTGTTGTTGGGTATAATTAGTTGTAAATGCTCTTTAAATAAATTCTGAAATTTTTTAGTCATAAAACAATTGGGCTTAGCAATTAAAATAAATGGGGTGTCTAATTCTTTTAATCTATCGCAAATTTCAAACCACTTAGAATAGGGTGGATTATCTATTATTATGTCATAATTAGGAGTACTATTGAAAAAATCTTTGTCTTCGTGAATTATATCTAAGCCCATTTCGGCGAAATATTGCTTTTGTTTTCCGTCGCTATAAAACGGCGACCAAATAATCTTATCATTAGGTATAAAATCTTTTATCATTTCCCACCCCCTTTTATCAGTAGTATAATTATCAGTGTCTTTGTCTTTAGTAAAACTCATTGATATAAATTTACAAGATTATTTTTTTCCTTTCTTAATAAAAATACTCTCTATATCTCTGTTTTTGTTCTTTCTTTCCTTAGCAATTATCTTATCGCTTAGTGGATTTTTACCTAAAATACGTCCCATAGCCACCGCGTCTTTAGACTTAAGTTTCTTAGATTTATCAATAACTGGGGTCGCTAGTTTTTTCTTCATATTTCTATAATATTAACAGTAGAATTTTTTTCTATTGTTTATTTATACATAATGGCTTCCCTCCAAGAACTTACAAACTACGAGGCAACTTCTCCCGATAATGTTATGGACGTAAGAACTGAATTCTTAGAACCAATCCACTCCACTGGCAATACATTCAAGCACACATTTAGAATAGATACTATGGGTTTCTTAGACAAAAATACCCTACTTTGTTTCAAGCCTTTAGCAAATGCCAACAGTGGTAATTTACGTGCTAATACTTTCAACGGTGTTTTAGGTAGTGTTAAACGTGTACGCCTTCTTTTCGGCGATTTTGAAATCCAAGACTTAGATAGCGTAGGTATGTGGGCTACACTTAATCACCTCCTTAAAATGAGACCCGATAGCAGACTTAAGAAAATGGGACACTACTTAGCCAATCAATTACACACTGAAGTCCTTCAAGATACCGACACAAGTATCTCGGCTCAAGGTGGTCTCGGACAAACGGGACAAATATATCCTAACAATGATACTAGTGGTATTAACTATGGTCTCTTTGACAACTCCAGTGCTACTGGTGGTGGTAATGTTGCTATCAATTCATTTGCTATTACCGATACTGCTGGTAGTAATATTAAATGTGCTATCCCACTTGGTATGCTAGTCCCAGCATTAGAAGAAAGAAATATCCCCCTATTTTTATTCACAGATTATAAGGTTTTCTTAGAGGTAGAATTTAATTCAGCCACTAGTGAATGGTGTAATAACATAGGCAATAATGCTTACAATGCTAACGCTAATTTATCAGCCACTGACGGTACCGTCCAGTTTACCGAAGTAGAATTGCTAATTGACTACCTAATCTTCCCCAGTAAAGTCCAAGAAGACTACCGTGCTGAAACTCAGAGCGACGGTGGGCTTACATTAGATTTTATGAATGTAGCCTCAGTAGAAAAGACAATCCCAGTAGGCTCAGCAAATATTAAACAGCAAGTAGAACACAGAATTAACGCTGTAGATACAGAAATCCATTACTTACAGCAGATTAAGAAACTACCAGCCTCCGTTAACGGTTGGAATAGAGTGCTATTAGACCAACGCTCCGACGCTATCTCAATACAAAACATTCAGTACAATATTAACGGTGTAAATGTTTTCCCCGAGCCAATTTTCTCACCACTTCAGCACTATAATCAGTTAGCATACAATCTAGGACAAGACCTTCAGTTAGATAAGCCCTTCTTCTGTAAAGACCCAAACACTTGCTCGTCCCTTCTCTCCCCACCTTCGGGGCAGATATTGGGTAAGTTTAACGTTAACGCACTAGACTTACAGTCAACCCACGGTAATGGTATGATTAGAGGCAACGGTACAATGATAGGAAACTATCCTATCCGTGTTATCTATGAAAGAAAACCACTACCAAGTACACAGAGTGAAGTCACTGGTAATCCAATTGCTTGCGAGGCTGAAGTAGGAGTAATGGACGTTAACTATTTCGTAGGACAAACCCGCTTAGTAAACGTTGTCTCAATGCCAAATGGCGGAATGAATATTGGAGTAAGCAATCTTTGATTGATTTATGATTATGATTTTACTTGATTTAAGGAATAAATCTTCTCTTTCTATATTATAATGGCAAGCATTTACATAGACGCTAATGCTAACAATTCTAAAGTTATAGACCCTACTACTAACAATAGATATGAATACAAAATTAATAATGGATTACAATTACCCACTGGTACTAAAATTTCTGTTGCTAGTTCTTTCATTAATCAGAAGGGTATTGCTGGTGGCTCTATAGAGATAGACGAGGATATAGAAGAGGAGTTAGTTTATGGTTATTATATGAGTGATACCCTAATGGGTGTGCCTACAACGGGTGATTTAATGGACGTAGAAGACGATTTTGACGACGAAGACGACCGTGTTGGCTTAGACTTACTAGCCCCCTTTAACTTCGTACAAAACTATCTTAACCAATTCATTAATGAAGGAGACACTAACTATGATAATGCTAAATGGTCTCCAAGTCCTATTAGAGGTAGAACAGAAAACCCAATGCCTTTGCTAACAGTAGCCCGCACGAACTATCCAGGTGGTACAAGAAAGTTTAAACAATATAACGCTACGGGCTACGAGAGTACGGGCTGGAGTTATGCTATCCCACTCCTTAATAAATCTACTCTAAAAATTAAGAAAGGTGTTTACACGCTACAAAAACTAGCCGACATAATTACCAAACAGTTAAACGGCTTAGAACTACCCGACAACGTTGCTAGGACACAGTTTCAGCAGTCCAAAGACGACGGTAAGTTTAATGGTATGTTAACTAATAATAATTTTGCTAGGCAAGTAAAGGTAGAATATTCGCAAGTTGGGTCTAGTGGGAAATTGAATAGCACATTTGTTGACCCTAGCACGGGCGAAGAGCAAACTACATTAGAAACATATGATTTTAATGGGGGTATGAATGTTAGAAATCATTACTTTCCTAAAGGTTCGCGGGTACAAGTAAATAATATTGTTAACTTTGAGGACTTAGGCGACGGCTTAGTATTTACCTCGCCATTTCAGTATAACCTCACTAACGCACAATATGACGACTGGATTAGTAGCAATAATAGCCAAGCACAAAGAGACGCTAATACATTTTTTGTAGATAATATTAGAGCATTAACTCCCAGTGATTATGTGATACCTTCGGTATTTGCTGTTAGACCTAGTTTTTTTACAAAAAGTATAAACTATGTTACTGCTGGTAAAGCAGACGTTATTTTAGCACCCGACTATAACGGCTTTGGCACAGCGGGTGCTGGCTACGACCACTACCCCACTAGCACTGGGTCTTCACCGAAAACTTTTGCCCCGTCTTTGTTCGCATTTAGTAGCGACGTATTAGGTGATAATTTGGTTAGCCAAAAGGGAGCGTTCTCTGAATACTGCTACATATATGAAAACAATACTATATTACCCCAGGTGAATAAACTAAATCCTTCGGGTGAAGGGGGTGGTTTGTTTCCAAATACAATGTATTTTAATCAATTCGCAAAAGACCAAGAGGGAGAATTACCAGTATTATTTACGGGACAAAATATGACAGACCATTCTATATTTTTTACTAATAACAATTTTCCTAATGACAGTATGACAGTAGGGACTACTGGCTTTGAGATATCTTTTGACGATACAAACAGAACTAGTTCATTTCAATTAGACCATTTACACGAGCCACGTCGCATTCCAACGTACGATAAGTTAGGTAATGAAATGGATAATCCTTCTATGGAGTGCTACTATATTCAGAGAACAGTAGATATAGGTAAAAATATAAACGACCTAGACGGTGGTACTAATTTGGCTAGCGATTTTCCCGAATTATTTTACTTTGAAACCAATGCTGATAACGCTCAAGTGTCTACGAATAATAATGTACTTGTAAACAATCTTAACACAATAGCCCAAAGAATTAGTGGTGTTTTTATGAGAAATTTTGCCTTAAATACGGCACAGAGACTAAGAACAATACAAAAACCCGAAGACAGAATAACACACTATGACGATTTTCTAACATTTGACGACTTTTTTAATACAAGAGAGGAGGCTAAGAGTGCTTGGGCTACTACTATTTGGGCTAAACTTGGTTTTACATACGAGCAAATATGTTCTAGCGATAGTTATGAGAAGTGTAAATATTTTAATCTAAACGAAGAAACATTGGCTGGGTTTACTACCGACGCGGGGGTTTCTTCTAGTGTTATTCCTATGGTATCTACAAAATATACTGATATAAAAGCGACAGCCACCCCCAATATGGGGGTTGAAAAAACATTAAATGCTGGCGTACAATATTTTAACAATGCTGATATGAATGTTCCCAGTAAGAAAGCCGAGGCAGTACAAAATGCTAACGACCCCGATAAAATAGCACAATCCAATAGGACTTACCAGTACCAATCTTCCTTTTACGACTATGCTGTTATGGGCTTAGTCCAAACAACGGGCAAACAAATACAAGCAAGACAATTACCAACACTCAGTAAGCACGGTTATTTTCTTATAACCAGTAATCTAGGCACACAAGGTGATATTGTTAACAATAGCGACCCAGTAATTCTACTAGATACCGTACCTAAGAGTAATTTAGCAAACCAAGATTTCATTTTTAATAGAAATGATTTAGTCCATACACTAACAAATCCAGTGTCTCTTAATTCTATTCAGATTAACATTCTAAATCCCGATATGACTAACCCAACATTGGCTGGCGATAGTAGTGTGCTACTTAGAATAGACTATCCATTACCAAAAGAAACAGTTATTAGAAATAATGTTCTAGATAATCAAGCAGTACAGTTTGTAGAAAATTCGGTTATACAGCAAGAAAAACAACAGCAACAAGCATTAGGCGAGAAATAATTTCTATTAATATATTATTATGTCTAAGCAAGGAAAATTGATTATGTCTTTTCACCAAGGCGGTAAAGTTACCGACGGTAAAGGTAAAAAAGTTAAAGCAACAGCAGTCCAAAAGAAAGCCATTCAAGCAACAAAAAAAAAGTGTAAAGCACCTAAGCCAGTTACCGTTATTAAGCACTCTAGTAGTGGTGTCCCAGTAGTATCACATTGTCGCGGTAAGCGTGCTGGTCGTGGTGGTGCCGTTGCCTCTGAGGCTCCGCGACGTGTAGGAGAAACTAAGGGTGCCTTAAGTAATGCTACCCTTAAAGCATTAGGTAAAGCACCAGCCAAGAAAGCACCAGCGAAGAAAGCACCAGCCAAGAAAGCACCCGCTAAAAAAGCACCAGCCAAGAAAGCACCCGCTAAGAAAGGTCTTACACGGTCTCAAGCCATAAAGATTGTATTTGACGAACAAAAAGCAAAATTGTTAAAGGAAAACCCAAAATATAAGTTTAGCAAGTTAGGACAATCTGCTACTGGTATGGGAGGCAAAAACAGTTTTGACGTAGAAAAAGGCGACGATATATTCTTACAAACCCTAGATACAGACGCAGTAGACGCATTGACGAAGGGCGGACCAGTTCCCGCACCCGCTAAGAAAGCACCCGCTAAGAAAGCACCCGCTAAGAAAGCACCCGCTAAGAGAGCGGGCGAAACTAAGGGTGGCTTAAGTAAAGCAGTCCTAAAAGGTATTGGTAAAGAACCAGTCAAAAAAAGAATTAAAGTTAAAGGTACACGTGCCTTAAGAGCGGGCGAAAAAAAGGGTGCTTTATCAGAGCGTGTTGCTGGCTCACTTGCTAGAGCAAGAGAGCAAAAGCAGAGAAGTTCTAATCCTTCTATGGGTTATGCCTAAACTTTATATTTGTTCCAAATATCTTTGTCTACCACGCGGGCTTTGCGACCTAGCAGAACAGAGGCTAGCCTAGCCCTCGCCCAGCCTTGGCTGGACGTATTAGGACGTGAACCCGCACTATAATATGCCCCTCTACCTTTAGACAGTACTTGTTTTATACCTTCTCTTTTTAATAAATTCTTACTAATAAAACTGTCATTAGTAATTTTTGTGCCATATTTCTTCTCAAAGTCTACAACGTGTTTGCTACGCTGTGTTTTTGGGGCTGACTTCAGTTTAGGTCTGTCAGTGCCTTTCTTAATGGAGGCTACTTGTTTGGCTTTGTCGGCTTTGCTTAGCCCTTTAGGTACATATTTTTTAGGTAATCCAGTTTTTTTATCCTTAGCAGTGCTTACTCTCTTTAATTTTTTATCCATATATAATATAAAAGAAAATATGGCTACTTTAACTGAATTACGTGCTAAAGCAAAAGAATTTGGAATTAAAGGATACTACAAAATGAAAAAGGCTGAACTAGAAACACGCCTTAAGCCCAAAAGAATTAAGGTAAAAAGGAAAATAATAAAAAAAAAGGCAAAAGAGGGGTCTAAGGAGGTAGTTCAAAAACTAGAACTAGAAGACTTGACAAAAGACGAAACCCAACTTATCGCACAGCAACTGAAAAAGGCTGTTAAGAATATGACCTTTACACAAGCAAGTCAAGAGGTAGTTAAATTCGTACAAGACAACCTAACAGACGGGGGGATTTCTGCTAGCCAGTTAGACGGACAGAGAACTTTAGTTAGAGCATTAGCACTAATGAAACTAAATGTTTTTACCCTTGATAAATTAATAAAAATAGAAAATGCTGAAAGTTATTACTACAATGCTACTAGTATGGCAGAAATGGCTGGAGACGACGACGTTTACCAGTATCTAGACGACGAAGACGAAGTTGTTCTAACTGTACCACTAGACCTAGACGACCTTTCGGGGGTAAACAAAGAATTTGCCAAAGAAATAGAGGACGCAGATAGTTATGAAGCAATATACGGTATTGCTTTACAATTCTTAAGAGATATTGCTTTTGAAGAAAAATATGATAATGACCTTAAGAATATTGCTAGTAATTATGTATTTGGCGACCCCGAATTAGAGGATATTTTTTCATACAACTACAAGGAATTAAGAGAAGCGTTTGCTACTTATATTGCGTTAGATATATTTGGCAATGAAGAACTAACTATGTATGACGATTTAGACGACGACGAAGACGTAGATATAGAGGAGGCTAGAGATAAAATAAGATTTAGCAGTTTGGTAGAAAGAATTAAATTAGATTTAGGGGCTGGTGATTTAGAGATTACAGCAGTCCAATTAGAGGATTATGACGCAGACGAGCAAGAAGAAATATTTGGTAAAGTCTTGGCTATTAAGGACGACGACGGCGATTACTTAGGCAAAATGTCTGACGAAGGGGTACGAGATATTGTTAATGAAATTAATGTGAGAGGAGAATGGATAGATAAATTGCCTAATTTTGCTAATATACTGAGTGGCTTAGTCTATGGATACCAATCAGACGCAGATATATATCAAGATTTAGCAGATATTAACGAGGAAAGATATGTAGACTACTATGGGTTTTCATTTACTAGAAATGAATACATAGACGGCAGACGTTTTACAGTTGCTAGTAATAACAGACTAAACGATATATTGCGAGAGTTGGAGTTAGATAGTGATATGATTGCTAGTGCTAATAAATTACAAGAGATAGCAATGCTAAGATTGTCGCAAGGAGAGCCAGTTTTTGCTTAAGTTTTTTATAAAAAGTTATCTATGTAGATTATATAACTAATGGCACTTCAAGATTTTACTGTTATTTACAATCGTGTACCAATTCTTGTAAGAGCAAGGAATAAGAGAGACGCTATAAAAAGGGTTGTTAAAAAGGAATGCGACGGAAAAGACGGTAGTAATGTGCTAAAGAGTGAAAAATATTTAGAGCAAAATATTCTACCCGAGTTAAAAACACTAGCAGACGCGAGTGAAACAATCTATAAATATCAAGACCTTAAAGCGTGTATGTATTTTTTACGCTATGACGCTGACCCACAAATTGTAGAATGCGACGACGAAGATTTCATAGAAACTATTGTAGACTACTCTGAATTTGTTTTAGAAAAATATGGTACAACATTCAGAAGAGAATTAAAAAGACCAAAGAGAGAACAAATTCATTCACCAGCCTACAGTAGAAGTGCTATGGGTAAGAACCCCGAAAAACGTGTAGCATTTTTAGAATTTTGGGATAGATATTATAATGAATATTTTGATAAAGAAAGTGTTTCAGAAACTGCTAAGAAACAAGCCGTAAAAAAAGACGTTGTTTTAAGTCCCGAAGACGACCGTACGATTGACAAAGAGTTTGATTTTAAAAGAAAAGCCCGTGCTAAAGTAGCGAAGAAAGAGAAAAGAAAAACTAATGTTGGGGCTAGATTAAGAACACCTAGTCCCGAACCCGAACTATTTCCTAGTCAATTTCCCCTACCAAGAGACGAAGCGGGTATAGAAGGTAAAAGGTTAATAGACCTAGAAAGAGACTATTTGAGACGCAATGAAGAAGATTTAAGATTAAGACAAGAAGATTTGGCACGCGGAGAAACTAGTAATTTTGTATTCGGTCAATTAGAACGATTACCGACGTTAATAGAACAAAGTAAGAGTAAAATTGCTAAGTTAATTGCTGAAACACAGCCCCAACGTCTAACTACTGGTGAAGTGGCTGTTCCCGAACCCGCTCCCGAACCCGCTCCCGAACCCGCTCCCGAACCCGTGGTTGTACCATATAGTAACGACACCGAAATACTTATAGAAGCCTTTAAGTATTTTAATGTAGACGCAAAACCAATTTTAGCAAATGCTAACAGAGTACCCAACTATTTTAAAACCGAGCAATTTTTTACAGATTTGAGTAATTCGCAATCACCAACGGTAATATCAATTAGAGGACAAGGTCCTAGTTTTAGATTGCCCGATAGATTTAACACAGAATATAAACCGCCTAGAGAGACAACTGCTGAAGAGAAACTTAGGAGAATGGAAGAATTAAATTTAACAGACCTAATTCAGAGGCTTAATAATGAGGATTTAAATTATACTAAAGAACAAAGAGCGGAATTAGAGAAAGAGCGGATAAAACTTGAGAAATCCCTAGCAGAAGGAGAGCCAGTACGTGAGCCAAGCCCCGAGCCATTCATAGGACCTAGAGAACTACAAAAGGGATTTGGTATTAGACGTTTACCTAAGCCCGAACCTACTCTTAAGAAAAAATTAAAACTTAAAAAAAAAGCCCCCGAAAGTCTTGAAGATATTGCTAATAAGTATTCTAGAAATTACAAAATACTTAATCCAAAATATGATAGCCTATACAATCAAGCGAAAAAAACAAATATGTTAGAGAGGTTTTTTAGTGACGGAGAGTTAGGAAATCACCTATCCGCAAAACTTAATTACGAGGGCGAATTAAATAAAAAAAAATTAGATATAGAAGCACTGAAAGAAGACGGAAAATATTTAGATAGTCTTGATATAAATATAGAAGATAGAATGGACGAAATTGATAGAAGAGAACTTAACGAGAAATTTGCGGATTTGCTTAGAAAATAATTATGTTCTACCTAAAAGTGCTGTAGGGTCAATAGAAGAACCTTCGCTAGCAGTTGGTTCTTTAGCCAATTCTTCTTGGGCTGTAGGTGGTTTGTCTGTAAGACTGTGAAATAAGGAGTAAAGTCCTAAGCCAGCCCCAGCAAGTTCGCCTACTACTGGTATTGCGTCTAGAGCAGTCATTGCTCCAGCCTCTAATCCTTCACTTCCAATAGCCCCAGCAACTTTACTAGCAGTACCCGATATAGCACTTGTTGCTTTTGGTAATACTTTGCCTATAGCAGAAGCCCCTTCTTCCGCTTCGCCAGCCCCAGTGCGGACAAAGGTGGTACTAAGACTTTTACCCCCTTGGTTTCCAATATCTCCCTCCAACGTGTCGGGAACATTATCGTTGCGTCTGCCCGATAAGGCACTATGCCTTGCTGACCCAGCCTCGGGTCCACCCTCGCTGTCTATTAGGCGGTCTGCTGGTGTAGGACGAGGTGCTGTAGGGTCTGCTACTAGTCTCGCTTGTTGTGGAGTTAGTGGTGCTTGGCGAACGTCGCTTTCTATTTCGTCTGCTCGTGCTACTGGAAAGTTTGTATTACCTTGGAAAGGTGCTTGTCTAGCACCACGTTCAACGAGGTTAGTAAAACCTCTCCCCCCTTTGGCGTTTAAATTTTGTGCTGGGTCTACTTGTGTAGCCGTTGCTTCTTCGGTAGCGGTAGCGGGAGCGGGGACTGGTTCGCTAGCGGGGGCTGGGCTTGTGCTAATTGGTTTAGTTAACTCCGCTGGTGTGCTAGTTCTTGCGGTTAAAGCATTTCGTGCCTTTTGGGCTTGTTGGGTGGCTAAGCCCCTATACGCTTTGCGTCCTTGGTGAAATGCTGAACTAAGTGTGCTAACTGCTCCAGTGCCAGCGTTGTAGTGGTCTAATACTTCTTGGTATTTTTCTTGTAATCCTTGGGCTTTTTGACTAGCACTTACGTCGGTACGCTCGTTACCCGCGTCTATATTACTTTTTAAATTATTAGCGTGTTCTTGTAATAAAGAAATGTATGACATTAGATATAAATAGTTATTAGAAATTAATTCGGCAAAAATTGTGTAGGTGGTTTTCTTCTACGATTTACAACTGGTTTCTCTGTTAATTCTGTTATTTCTTTTTCTACCACTGCGGGCATTGGAGGGTTTGTTAGGGCTAATTTTTTTTGTGCTTTTATTTCCCTTGCCTTGGCTAACTGGTCCCTTCTTTTTTGCTTTCTTATTTCTAACTCTTCGGGGCTTACTTCTTTTTTGGCTTTCTTGGCTGTCGCTTTCGGTTTCGCTTTCACTGGTTTCGGTTCTGTCGCTTTCTTCTTCGGCATTTGATATATTACTGTTAGATTTTTCTTTCTTAGACCAAACCAAATCGTCAAAATTTCTATACATTTCCATATTAGGCACATTCATATAGGTAAAATCCCAATCTTCTTTACGTGTCTCGTTAAATAGCCTTATGAATTCCTTTTCGTCTCCGCCCATAAACGAATAATCGTCTGCTATCTTTTTCAGTTCTGAGTGAGGCAATTCTCCTAATAAAAAGAAGCCTTGTATCTGATTTCTAAGCGTTGACGTTAAAAATTTATAGTACTGTAAACACAGACCTACACATAATCTACCTTCTGTTTCTAAGACTTTAGACCCAATATGTCTATATCTAGTTATCATACTTGTAAAAGCGTCTCTACCATATTTGTTTTGCCTAATACCTTTCTCACTCATAGCGTCGTCAATCAGTAGTAAATACTTTCTATCTTCTTTATCGTTTTCTATCATTGAAAGTATTTCGGCTAACAATGTTTCACTGTATTCTTCAAAGAAAAAGTCAAATTCGTCTATCATATTCTTCTGTTGTGTATCGTTCTTAGCACTCTCACTAATTAATATCCGTACGTCAAAAGCCCCACCGTAGAAGCGTTTTTTAGATAGATACATATTTTGTATTAGTACTGATTTACCACTACGAATACGTCCTAAAAATACGTTAAAGTGTGGTG
>VMHT01176428.1_pt1 | contig 15055 bp, 16 predicted proteins | sample 4693611 | NCBI WGS metagenome assembly VMHT01 (sample SAMN12280063, study PRJNA550983) | marine metagenome | isolation source: seawater sampled from same location over 5 years 0.02-0.2 micron viral filtrate | place: USA: collected off the coast of southern California halfway between the port... ... | reverse complement strand
TTTGCATCCGCTTAGTTAAAGCAACACATATTGAAATGCGGGCGTGGTGGAATTGGTAGACACGCTAGACTTAGGATCTAGTGCCTTACGGTGTGAGAGTTCGAGTCTCTCCGCCCGCACAAAAAGCCCTTCAGCAATGAAGGGCTTTTTTATTTTGGTACAACATAGGTACAACATTTTAGCTATGATGCTCCCGGGGTTTACCGTTTTCAAGATGATTTCCCCGACCTCGGCTCTTTTCCTGGCTGATATTTCAGCATTTGTTCTACGAATGGTTGCCCTGTTGCCTCAAAGATCTCTACGATAGCACCCTTTTTCCATTTATCTTTTTTGTTTACTATTATAGTTTAGCACTCTCTTCTGGCCAGTACAACCTCATCACTGGATAGATAAAAATAGAGTAGCGGTGTATGCTGGAAGTATGGAGGTTTCGCAACATTACTGAGCCTAATTAAACCACCAAAAATATTTTGTTTGGCTGAAATAGTGTTGAGAGTTTTTGATTCAATATAATTTGGCTTTCCGTTCCTCCTTCTCCTGTTACCGTTCGTCATATAATCGTTTTATTCAACCAAAATCTAACATAAGTTTACAGGATGAATCATAAAAACAAAACACTATGGTCAGTATGATATATTACATCGCGGAGCTATTGATTAAAATAGCTATAGGAGTATTAGGTTAAACAAAATAAAACCAATCTTCATGATAAATTATTAAAAATCAAGATACATTTCAACTTCAATTAAAGAATTTTAAAATACTCTCAACCGACATGCTAAAATGAATAAAATATCATTGTTATAGAAGTATGCATATCATTTCTACTAATCTTTTCATTTTGAAAAAATTATGCCAGTAATAGGTTCTTTATTAATTCAAGCTGTATTATTAGCCCTGTATAGGGGCAAGTTCTATTAAAGAAAAATCATGTATACAGATAGAATTAGGCGCTTTTAATGAATTAAATCGTGTATTTAAATACTTTTGAAAATTGCGAGTATTCATAAATCTTTACCCCAATATTCTTGAATATTAAAATTGTAAGTTTGAATATTTAATATTAAAAAATAATGTCCAGGAGAATAAAAAAAATAAGCCTTATAATTATTTCATTATCATTGTTAGCTGGGTTAACCTTTGTGATAATTCCTTTAATTATGGGTTTTAATAATGGATATGATGGAGCTTTAATTGAAGGGGAAATTAAAGATAATTGCAATTGTAAAAATGTGGCAATAGATAAAATGCATTCCAAATCTCATAATATAACTGATTATTTTACTGGGGAAGTTATCGGAGAATTTAATATACAATTGAGCGAGTGTAAGTACGAAACACATGATAAGCTTTTACAGGATACTTTAGCTGCCGTAAAAAAAGAAGACTTGTGCTTAAATAAGGATATTGAGTTTACAGTAACTAATTCAGGAAATGAAAGGATGTTCATAATAACAAATTGCTCATTAAAGATTGAAAGTGGCAAACACTAGAAAAATTTCATATTGGACCATACAAATAATTGTTTGGTCTTTCCTAACCGGTGTAATTGCTTATGCTTACTGGATTAGTGGTAACGAATTGAAATTGGAATTGTGGCAGGTTATTGTGGATTTTTCAGTAGTTATTCTATTAGCAATATTTTTTACGCACCAGTTAAAAATACTACTTAAAAAGTGGATAGAGTTTGATAACCTGAAATTAAATGACGGTTTTAAAATCTTAGCATTATTAACTGCAACAGCTTTATTGTTTAGCCTCGTTTATATAGTTTATATCAAACTTATGTATTCTTTAGTTTATTTGAGACCTGATGCATTAGATCATCCATCTCAAAGCCTTAAGAATAACATTATATTCATTTTAAATTTTATAATATATTTTATTATTTGGACGGTTTTTTACGTTGCGATTAAAGGCCTTATGGAGCTAAATAATAGCAGGGAAACCAGATTAAAACTTGAGTCGAACCTAAAGGAATCACAGTTGAATACCTTGAAAGGACAAATTAATCCCCACTTTATGTTTAACAGTTTAAACAATATACGTGGCTTGATGTTAGAAGATGTAGATAGAGCAAGAAATATGCTCACGAGCTTGTCTGAAACCTTACGTTATTCACTTACAAAAAGTAATGTAAATTCTATTGCTTTAGAAGATGAATTGGAAATGGTTGAAAATTATATCGATATTTCTAAAATTCAGTTTGAAAACCGTCTTCAGTTTGAAACAAACATCGATAAAACATCTTTAAATACTCAGATTCCACCAATGATTATTCAGATGCTTGTGGAAAATGCTATCAAGCACGGCATTTCGAATTTGAAAGAAGGAGGGAAGGTAAAATTGTTAACGAGTATAGAGAATGGTCAATTGCTTATAGAAGTAACCAATTCTGGAAAATTGAGTTCCAGTCCAAACAGTACGCAATTAGGTTTAAAAAATATTAGGCAACGTCTCAAATTACTTTATGGGGAAGCAGCGACTTTCAGTATTAAAGAATTAGGAAATAAAGTGGTTGCCACTATAATAATTCCAATAATATGATGCCATTAACCGCAGTTATTGTAGAAGATTCCAGGTTAGCTCGTAATGAGTTAAAAGAGCTTTTAAAGATGCATAAGGAAATTGAACTTTTAGGTGAAGCAGGAAACGTGGACGACGGTTTTAAGTTGATCAATGATAAAAAGCCAAATCTATTATTTTTAGATATCAATATGCCTGAAAAGGATGGGTTTGAATTGTTAGAAATGTTAGACGATGTTCCCATCACAATATTTACAACTGCTTTTGATGAGTATGCCATTAAATCTTTTGAATACAATGCTTTTGATTATTTATTGAAACCTATTAATAAAAAACGATTTGCTCAAAGTATAGAAAAAGCAATTGAAACAGCCAATAATAGATCGGCAAAAGAAATTAAAAGCGAGGATGTTCTAAATTTAGATAAACAAATATTTATTAAAGACGGAGAGAATTGCTGGCTGGTAAAAATTGAGGATATTTTTATGTTGGAAATAGTTGGCAACTATACCCGTGTTTTTTTTGAAAACAATAGACCCTTAATCTATAAATCATTATCTCAAATAGAAGAAAAATTATCTAAAGAAGTATTTTTTAGAGCTAATAGGCAACAGATTATTAACATCAAACACGTAAAAAAAGTGGTGTCATGGTTTAACGGAAAACTAAAAATAGAAATGAATTCCGGAGAAGAAATTGAAATCTCCAGAAGGCAATCCTATCTTTTTAAAGAGCAGTTGAGTTTTTAATCGACACAATGCCGCAAAGTGTTTAAAGGTTAAATTACAAGGTCTGGACTTCTTACAGTCTGAACCTTTTCGATTAGACTGAAAGGAACTAATTTGAAATGATCTCCCAATTCCTGACAGACATTGACTACTTTTTAGTGGCTTCCCTTGTAGCCAAACATACCGAACTCATTACTCTTCGGTAAGAAAGGCAATGTATTTTGGAGTACTTCCTGATTTTTACATTTAGATCCTCAATAAGATTGATGGTATAGATGATCTTTCTTGTCTCTTGAGGAAACTCATAGAATATTGTTAGATCTTCCAGTTGTCCATTCAGCTCTTTAAAGGATGGATTACTTACTTTTTCATTGGCCCGCAAAATCATCCAGAGCGGCTTTAGCAGCTTGATGATTGGGTGCATTTAATATGCTTAATGTCTGCTGTAAAGGTTTTTTTATTCTTCTTATGCCGTGTTTACACACTTTATGAGATAATCCTTTAAAATAAAAGCGAGGGCTTGCCTCGCTTTTATACCTATTCATATTTCTTTGAGATTACTCTTCCACGGTTTTTAAGTTGTCTTCAGAATTACGGTCGATCAACTTATTATAAGGGTCGATCCCAGCTTTTAAAGGCTTTTCGTTGGTGGTGATTGTAAAGGTGTTATCGCCAGGTTCAAGCCATTTTAATTTAAAATAAAATGGATTTTTGATCGTTACGCCATCCTTTACAACATTTTCACCAAATAAGCCTACATCAACTAAGTTTCTCTTATCATCAATTCTATCTTCTTTGCCTTCATCGTTATAATAGATCTTTTTAGAATTTACCGTAAAAGTGGTTTCCCATTTTCCATTATCCAATGCCCTTGTTTTGGCATCTATCACTCTATTTTCATAAAGAACTATCTCTTTAAAACCATCCTCAACCTTATATTTTAAAGAATCAGGGGTTACCGCATATATCGCTTCGTATAAATCTTCTGAAGTTGGATAAAAGCCTTTCTCGTTATATTTAAACTCTTTTAAAAAGCTTTCTAATCCTTTATTCAAAACTTTTTCACCAATAACATCCTGTAGATCATACATAATCATAGAGCCTTTTTCATACCAAATATATTGCCCCGTTTCTACATCTATTAAGTTACGCTCTGGTTTAAAACTAAATTTACGTCTACTTAAATAGGTGTCTAGTGAATTCTTTAGGAAGGATTTAATTCCATTTTCTCCATATTCCTGTTTCATGGTCATTAAAGAAGAATATTCTGCCAGGGTTTCTGAAATTATATTAGCGCCTGTGGTCTTACTCGGGGTCACAATATGCCCCCACCATTGGTGTGCTACTTCATGGGAAGTGATTCTAAATGCATAGTTATAACTATCGGCTTTCGAAAAGTCGGCTACAAATCCAAAGTTTTCAGAATAGGGAATTGTGGTGGCAAAAGACTGCGCGAAGGTTGAGTGAGCAGGATATTCTATAATTCTTAAAACCGAATAAGGATATTCTAAAAAGTTTTTAGAATTATACGCTAAAGCAACCTTTACACCTTTAATAAAATATTCTAAATTCTCTGTATGCTCTGGATAGTGATAAATTTCTATAGCAACTTGCTTTCCACTTGGTGCTGTCCAAACATCTTTTTCAATATCATAATCTGCTGATACAAAACTGAAAAAATAATCGGTTTTTTCCTCTAGTTTATACTGAAAATAGCTCCTGTCATTCTCTTCCCATTCCTTGATAAGTGTTCCGGGAGCGATGGCCGTTTGTCCTTTTGAAGTACTAACAATGGCTTCAAAATTCAGATAATCTCCATCTTCATTAAATAGATTTTTCTTTAAAGCTGTGCTATCTGTTCTAGGGGAATACAGGTAATCAAGCTCCTCGAGATCGTATTTTTTACGCACCCCATTTTCAAGCAAACTACGTTCATAATGGAAAGAAGGGAAAATTGCATCTCTAAAAAAAGTACCATTGCTAAGTACTGCTGTTTCAGCATTTGCAGAAAAACCGTGTGTATTGGCTTCGGTTTCGATAATTAAAGATGCAGTTTCTTTTGGTTTTAAACTCGTCGGTAATTTATATATAAACATCCGGTATTCTTCATCTTCTAAAAAGGGTTCTAAAGTCTCCCCGTTATAGATGATATTGGTGATTTTTGTATCTGCCACTGGAAATTTCACTTCCATCAAAAGTGTATCAATAGGCGTATCAAAATTATTGATCACTTCGAATTCTCCTTTGGCCTTCACTCCTCTTTCCTCAGGAAAAATATCAATAAATGCTTTTAGATCAGTAACTTGAACATGCGGCTTGTCGAGATACTTTTTGTATTTCTTTTCGGCTTCTGCATTAAGCTTATCACCATAATTACCATCCTCTAATTGGTTTAATACCTTTAAATTATAGTAGCTATAACCGCCAACGGAAATAAATGCCATTATAAAAAATAACATTAAACTTAAAGTACTAACACTAAAACGTTGTTTAGCAATATTTAAACGCTCTTTAGTGGAGGAGATAAAACCACGATTCCAGAAAAGAATACCTATAGTCGCAAAGAAACAGGTAATAAAAATCCAGTAAAGATTCAACCAGAATTCTCCGTATAAATAATGTCCAAAACCATTTAGATCACTTAAAAAAGAATAAGGAGTACCGCCAAAATTAATTAAGGGGTTTGAAGTTTTAAACGCCAGTGCAAAAAGAATAGGCAGCCCCACATAGACAATAACGACAATAAAATGCCCTAAAAATTTATTGTTTACCAATACGTGAACAAAAAAAGCTAAAAACAAGGTCATTAAATAGCTGGGGAAAATAGTGCTGAAATTATAGATCAGGTACATATCCAATTCATAATTGAAATAGCCATTAAAGGTTTGATACAGAATACCAACTACCACATTGAGTAAGGTTAATACAACAGCGACACCAATTAATGAGATTATTTTGGAAAGATATAAGGAACTATTGCTAACCGGTAAAGCATCGTAAAACTCAAAGGTCTTGTTCTTCCTGGTTCTATGTACCGCTTCCCCTGCATAAATAATTAAGATTATAACAGAAAAAAAAGATATCCCGGCTGATATCTGTTCCACCATATATCGTGTTAAGGGTAAGGAGGGTGTTCCATAAATTTGATTGGACTGATAGGTAACAAAACCTGCGACAATGATTCCAATAACGATTAGAATAGCAAAAACGCTTTCTTTCACAATAGACAGAAATTCTATTTTACTTAGAGAAAAGAGATTTTCTCTACGGGCTTTAGAATTGAACTCTTGTATAACATTCGGAATGAAAGTGCTGGGCACATAAGCCACTTTTGATTCTTTGTTCGATTTCTTTTTCGATGAGGTTAAAAAACCCTTGTATGAAAATTTAAATAAGGTGAAAAAGAAGATCAGTAGTGCAATACCTAACCACAAAAACCTGTTTAAGGCAAATTTACCAGAAAGTGATAATTGGGTGTTATTCAACTCATCAACCGTCCAATACTTTGTTATATATCCGTGAGCCTTTTCTCCAAACGGATCTACATAAACACTTAACCATTCGGTCTCCAGGCCAGCTAATAGTTGTCCTGAAACAATGGTAAGAATAAAGATTACTATACCGCCTAAATATAATATAGACATTCGCTTAAAAAAAGTCATCAAGCAAAAGAACAAGCTTCCTATTAAAAATGAATTGATCGTTAATAAATATAGAAATGGTAAAATATAGGACGCTATATTAAAAGAAGTATAGGTGCCATAGTCGGGTCGGTTTAATAAAGCACCAATCCCGAAACCAAACATAGTACCTAAAACCGCTCCTATATTCATAACGGTTACAATAGTGAAACTACCAAAAAACCGTCCAAGGATATAGTTTTTCTCTGAAATGGGAAAAGTGAAATAGGTTTGAGCGGTTTTATGCTCTTCATCCCGATAAACCGCAACGCCCATAATAGCGGCATAAAAAAACAAGCTCAAAATACTCATACCCCCTAAAACACCAGCAATGGCATTTGGACTGTTGGTATATTGAGCCGTATTTGAATCTTTAAAGACACTCAATAAAAGGGGAATAAGGAACATTAAAAAAATGTAAATATAGGTCGCCGGTCTTCTTAACCGGTATTTAATTTCGAATAAGAGAATCTCCTTCATAATTATACGGTTTGAGGTTGGTTAATACTGTAGAAGTAAAAATCTTCCAGGTTATTATTCACCCTTTCAAAACCCTCGCCGGGATGATCTTCGCAAAATACATTTACATTCATATTTCCACTTCGTAAATATGTAGAGAGCACGTTATAATCTGATTCATATCTTTCTATTTCATCCTTTGCAATTCGTTTACGGTATACCTTCTCGTTTAACGAATCAGATAACTTCTGGGGATGGCCTTGCACCACTACTTCTCCCTGACTGAAAACTGCCATATTGGTACATAAATTCACAACATCATCCACGATATGAGTCGATAAAATAACTACTGCATCTTCGCCCAATTCACTTAATAAATTATGAAAGCGATTACGCTCTAATGGATCTAAGCCAGCCGTAGGTTCATCAACTATAATTAATTTAGGATTTCCAATTAAAGCCTGAGCAATACCAAAACGTTGACGCATTCCGCCTGAATAATCACCTAAATTCCGTTTTCTAAAATTGTACAGATTTACTTTATCTAAAAGATCGGCCACATATGCTTTTCGATCGCTGGTTTTATGAATTCCCTTTATTTTAGCGATATGATTTAGCATCATTTCTGCAGAAACTTTAGGATATACTCCAAAATCCTGAGGTAAATAACCTAATACTTTTCGTAAATCTTCGGGTTTCGAGAAGACATCAATCCCATCAAATTCGATGCTTCCACTATCGGCCACTTGTAGGGTTGAAATAGTACGCATTAAGGTAGATTTTCCTGCTCCGTTAGGTCCTAAAAGACCAAACATTCCCTTTTTAATTTCCAGGTTTACATTATTTAAGGCCTTAGTTCCGTTGGGGTAGGTTTTATTTAGATTTTGGATAGAAAGCATAGTTTTTTGTTTAAAATATTACGAATTTTATAGTGTTAGTGCCCATTTTATAAACAGAGTTACAATATTGACTTAAAAATTATTGTTGGACAGCTTTTTTAAAGGACAATATTTAATCCTGATCTATAATAAGCTGAGGAATAAAAGTGTGTCTTTAATTAATTACTTGGAAATTATGTAAGTAGAAAGTGAAAAGAAAATAAAGAATTATAAAAATTGAGATTCCCCATTCCAGTGTTTCTCTTTGTTGTTTTTAAATTTTTCATGATGATTGTGTTTAGTATTAATAGCGTAAACCTATGGTAGATTTCCAGACTATTAAACTAAAATATGGTGAGTGGTAATTGAAGTATGAGGAACGGAAAGTCCAAATGGTGGAAATACTGTACATGAAAAATAACTATTTTTTTAGTACTCACTTCAGAAGTCCAGAATATAGAAATCTAATTCAGATTATACTTCATCCTCTCCAAATCAAATCAGACCTATTTAAATAGATATATTTCATAAAATAGCCCAAGTCTAAAGAACTCAGCTGTGCTGGATCCTTTGCTATTTTTATAGCGTATGGGAAGTAAAAGGTCACAAGGGGGCGTTATTTGATTTAAATAATGGTTTCCTGATTTTACCCCTTGAGTTGTCACTACTACCTAATTTAAATTCTAATATTTCACTGCGTGTCTTGTTTTAATCTTAATGCTTTTAGAATAGAAAAGTCAGGGTAGTTTCTATTCTATATATCTTCAAATTAGAGCAAAACCTTATTTTAGATCTTGCGGAGCATATTAGGCGTTTGATTAATAATAGTTTAAAAATTATAAATTACGTTCGCATATAGATTTCTACCCGGTCTCGGAATATTATTCCAATCTGAGTAGGTTGAGTAATATTCATCAAACAAGTTTTCACCACCAACCTTTAAAATCATCTTTTGGGCATTTATATAAAATATTTGGGATAAGGCTAAATTAAATACTGAATAGGCCGGGGTTTGATTTTCTCCAAATTCAGGGCTATAATCAAATTGCTTTGTAGCGCTTTCAAGTATTGCTTCGGCATAGAAAGCATTCTTTCTATAACGTAATCCTGCTTCAAAAGTTAAGGGTTGAATAAGTGGTAAATTGCTATTTTCATTATCCCTACCTATACGATAAACCGCTTTCGCCTTAGCGGTAAAATCTTTTAAAAATGTATAATTTATACTTAGGTCATTACTCCATAATTGCGCGTAGGGTAATTGTTCGTAAACCTTAACTCCATTAATTCCAATATTCATCGGGGATAGGTCCGGGTCTGGTTTTCCTATGATGTAGTCTGAAATATGATAGAAAGCAGAGTTCACGCTAAATGAAAAAGATTTGTGTTCGTAACGGGTAGATACATTCATTTCCAGGGATTTTTCGTTTACCATGTTCGGGTTTCCTATATAGTCAAAGGCATCAAAACTATTGAATAAATAGAAACCGTAAGCTTCAGAAACGGAAGGTGCTCTCTCGCCATAACCCAGTCCCAGTCCAAGTGTCCACGGATGTGTAGAGTAACTTATTTGAGCCCCGGTATTTAGTAAAAAGCGGGTTTTTGAACCTTCCATCTCCGGGTAAAATATGCGTAGACTTTCCAGGCCAAATTCATCCTTAATGTTATTATTATGAACTCCCATTCCCAGTGAGATTTCTGCTGAAAAATCTTCATTGATCAGGTATTGATCTTTAGCGAATAAGCCGGTGTAAATAGTGTTCACATCGGGCCAGGTTAACATAAACATATCATTTTCATTAGGATCTTCAGGGAACATTGTCATTTCAGCTAAAGAATTATTAAAATGGCCGTTTATAGAGAGATCCCAGGAATGATTCTCAAAATTTCCCTTTAGTTTAGAATACATTCCGGCAGTTTTGCTCCAACCGGGCATATCCATTCTTATGGGTACATCGGGACGCTGGGAATCATCCATAATATGAGTGACATCATTATAATAAATTTTGATCTTCCATTCCTTAAAAAATTCATCTTCTGGATTAGATATATATTCTAAAGAGCCTATATATGCTCTGGCTAAAGAGACATCCATAGGTAGGGCAGGGTAACCTACATCATTGGCTTCATCAAAAATAAAGGAAGCTTCTATGCTTTTATTTTGTTCAATTTGATAACCGGTAACCACTGAAAAATTATATTTTGTAAATTGTGAATAGAGAATTTCCTCGTTCCCTGCGGCGCTATAATTTTCAGCATCTCGATACATTAAATCAACATCGGCAAAAACTTTATTAGAAGTGTACTGCAGCGCGGCACCCAGAATTTTTTGTTCGTTGATACTTTCTATGCCCGATTGAGCATTGCCACTCCAACCAGAATTCTCATACTCACTTTTTTGCCGTTCTAAATCTATGGCCCCTCCAATGGTAGCACCATTTTCGGCACCTGCCTGTCCTTTTTTAATTTCAGCTTTCGATAAGTTTGAAATTTCTACATAAGAGGTGATCGGATCCATCTTATCGGTACAGGCTCCATAGATCCGCATACCATCTATGGTAACCACACTTCGCTCTGAAGCCATTCCCTGTATCATAGGTTCCCAGGCATAGGCTCCTCTTTTTATAAAGTCAACGCTATTTGCTTCTTTTAAATAAGTTTCGATAGTAGCTAGAGACTTATTTTCGTAATGGTGTTTGTTTGAATTCTTACCAATAAGAATTATTTCTACTAATTCTTCGGGAACAATAAGGCTATCTTGCTTTACTTCTTTTTGCTCTTCCTGGGCTTTTATCCCGAAAGTCAATAAAAACATTAGCCCGAAATATATATATTTTTCCATAGCTGTTATTTAAAATACCGGGCGATAATAGAGTATCGCCCGGCAAAAATTAAAATTCAATTTCAAAGTAAATGCTACTGGATTCATTTGTTTCAGTGACTTCTTCACCTTTTAAGACTTCTCCTGATTCATCGATTAATTGCAAGTTGATCTTCCAATACCCCGTCATGGTAAGACTTAGTTTTCCGTGGTAAAGATTATCTGAATCAGACTGAAGAAGATCTTCATTATTTGGCGAACTGTGGTTTCCCATACTTGGCATTCGCGGGTCTATCTTTAACTGATAATCGTTAACTATTGGGAAACTCATCATGTTTTCCATTTTGTGAATGGCTACTGTGATATCGTTCACGGCTACTTTGGGGGAATCTGGCTCTATTAAGGCCGCGATATAGCGCGTATCGTCATTTCCGGTGAACACACTTACCCGGTTTTTGTCGGTTGGTGTTACCTCAATAATGTCTTTTGCAACATATTCCGCCCCTTCAACATTATAATTAAAGCTTAATTCCCAATATTCGGAATCATTCTGAGCCATTTGGAATATGATATAGCCTTCGTAAAGGGTTTCTGCGTTAGCCTTCTTATTAATTTCTGAATGCGGCCCACTGTGCGACATTGCCGTCATGTGCATTACCGGCATCCATGAAACTTCTGCATTATTAATAAAATCATCTCCATCTTTTATCTGGAAATATATTTTATTATAACTTTGCTTAAGGCTTCCGTTTTCTGTGAAAAGCGTAATAGTATGTGTTTCATTTTGTATTTCCTGAACAAAAATTAGATCCTCAGTTTCATTAATCTGAATAGGAGTATCGTCGTCTGACGAGCAGGAGAAAAGTAATGCTACAGCGAAAACGCTGAAATATTTTAATAGTTTCATCGTATAAAAATTTGGTGTAATTATATAAGTGTCCCTGCTGGAAAAATAAGTCTCCAGCTATTAGGTAGTTTTATTAAAGGGAAATTTATACGATGGGGGGAAGAATGAACTCCGATGTAAAAAGAAAACGATAATTATTTAAATACTCATTATCTATAAGAGAATTTTGTGCAAGTATTTTAGGTTGTGGTGAATAAGAAGCAGAATAGAATAAAACAATTTCTTTTTGAAGAATGTCTAAATAGCTTGGTTTTTCTTTAGAGGTATCACTTTCGGCTAATTTTGAAAGCTCGCATTTACCATTACATTCCAATTCTGGTTTCTCTTTATTAACACAAAACAATTCTACAAAGTTCTTAGTGTCTACCATATAAAAACTTATCATAATACCACTTTTAATGCTATTGAAGGAGATCAATAACACAAAAAGCGATACTACTATGGATTGATGGTTTTTCATTTAGAATACAAAGATAAACCTCTATGTGAAATCTTTTATATGATTGCGCTCATAATTATTTATTGATTTATTGGAGATTGTATTTGTTGGCTTTCCGCTGTATTTTAAGACTATCTAAAATCGATTTATTTATAACCAGTTTTTAAGGTCACTGGTGGGTATCTGCTGGATCTGATTTTACTTCACAAGCTCCCTTTGCACAATTTCCACCTGCACAGGCAAGTCCGAATAGTCCCATAGCAGCCGGCCAGGCACCAAGGGCAATTCCAATCCATTCGCCTTCCAGGGCGCTTTGTACAATTACCCAGCTACCTATTAAAAAATAGGCCGCTCGAATCCAGGTCCAACCGGTAAAAATTCTTTCTATCATAATTATTAGGAAATTTGACTATTGAGCCTGGCCCAGCTTCCGCCGTTGTACACGTTCGAAAACCCGTTAGATTTCAACATACTTTTTGCTGAAGCGCTTCGCATTCCCGAGGCGCAACAGGTTATTATTGGTTTATCTTTTTTTAGTTTATTAAGATTAGAAGGTAGCGCTTGTAGAGGAATATTCTTTGATCCTTTAATATGACCATTTGAAAACTCTGCTTTAGTTCTCACATCTATGATCATACCACCTTCTTGCAGGAGTTCATTGTAATTTGGAGCCGGTTTTATTCCTAAAAGCTCTTTAAGTTTTGCAATCATATTTTTATGCTGTTTCTGATGTTAGATAATTAACTTCAAGCCAGGAACCGCCATTAATACAATTAATGCCCTGCCGACTTAGGAAATTCTCTGCCTGGCCACTTCTGTTTCCGGAGGCACAGCATAAGATCAACGGAGCTTTCATTTGTTTCAGTTCGTCTATTCTGTGTGGAACTTCATTAAGTGGAATGTTTACTGCTCCAGAGACGCTGCCGCCCATAAATTCGCTATGTGTACGTACATCTACGATTGTACCTTCGTTATTTTTAATTATTTCTTCTCTATTCATTGTATTATTTTTTAGTCAGGATAAATAACTGACGGATTTCCAGTCGCAAAAATAAACTTAAGACCCTCTGCCCACAGTTACTTTTGTTACATAATCTATTGGAATACAAAGGTTTTAAGATAGGGGCGAGGCGACTTCAGTGTCAATTCGTTCAGATAGATCTCTGCTGAAAATTAGCATTTTTGACCAGACTTTACTTCATCTGAAACTCCCAGTTTTTCAAGAATTTTATCCATAAGACACCAGTGGGTAAGTGAGGATTGAAGAAGATTTGCTCCCACAAATGCGGTAAACCACAACCAGTTAATATTTACATAAACGGCCAAAAGAAGACTTATTAGCACAAAACTTCCTGCGATACCACGTACGATTCTATTTTTCATTTTGATATAATTTATGGGTTAAATATGGTCCTCAATGTTTATTACTACTGCTCTTATAGGATTATTGGTTTCCAATTTTTCATTGAATTCTGAAACCAGTTCAAACAATCGGTCTATTTTTTCTTTTTCGGTGAAGGAGAAAAACATAAGAGATTCATTCCCGCATTTTTCTCCCGGGAACCAGCTTAGCGTAGCGATTACCTTGTTGGGATTTTTATAACCATCTATCTCACTACGGCTAAAGGCTTCGATCTTTGCCATTTTAAATATGTTGAGAATTTCCTTCTGAAATTCCGCCACACTCGTTACAATTAATAATTTCATTTGCTGAATATTTAGTAGTCGGTAGAAAGCTGAAGAGGTTTTGGTTCCTTTTCAGCTTTCTAATGACTTAGTTTTACTCGTGATTTTTCTTTTCTATCATATAATAAACCAATGGCACAACAAGCAACGTAAGTATTGTTGAAACAATGGTACCGCCCATTAATGAGATCGCAAGTCCCTGGAAAATTGGATCAAAAAGGATAACGAAAGCTCCTATTACTACCGTTCCTGCGGTTAAAAGAATAGGAGTGGTACGCACTGCACCTGCTTCTATCACGGCCTGTTTTAAAGGAATTCCGTCTTCCAGCCTTAGGTTTACAAAATCAATAAGTAATACCGAGTTTCTCACCATGATGCCTGCCAGGGCGATCATACCAATAAAGGAGGTTGCGGTAAAGAAAGCTCCCATAATCCAGTGCCCCAGTACAATCCCGATAAGTGATAGCGGGATTGCTACCATCATTACGATTGGTGCTTTGTAATTCTGGAACCAGCCTACGATTAAGATGTAGATAATAAAGATCACTCCAAGAAAGGCGATTCCCAGGTCTCTAAAAACCTCCAGGGTAATTTGCCATTCGCCATCCCATTTCACGGTATAATCGTCTTCCATTTGTGGTTGTTCTATATAAAGCTCGTTGAGCTCGTAACCCGGAGGAAGATCTATTTCTTTTAATTTTTCTTCCATTCCTAAAATTGCATAAACCGGGCTTTCTAACTCTCCCGCCATATCGGCCAGTACATAAACCACTCGTTTTTGGTTCTTTCTAAAAATGCTGTTCTCTTTTACCTTTTTATCTATCTGAACAAGATCCGCTATACTTACCATTTCTCCGGTTTGCGAAGCGATCTTAATTTGAGAAATATCCAAAGGAGTTGATTTTTCCTGTTCGGCTAAGGCTAAAACAATGGC
>VMHT01033552.1_pt1 | contig 15058 bp, 10 predicted proteins | sample 4693611 | NCBI WGS metagenome assembly VMHT01 (sample SAMN12280063, study PRJNA550983) | marine metagenome | isolation source: seawater sampled from same location over 5 years 0.02-0.2 micron viral filtrate | place: USA: collected off the coast of southern California halfway between the port... ... | reverse complement strand
TCTTTCGTCTTATTTTGTTTTGCCAATATTGCTTTTTTGAGAGCGGGGGGTAAATTGGCTTCTTGTTTGGCAGTTAGTCCTGGCATCTTATACTAAATATAAATATTTTATTTTTTAATTTTTATACCAAGATACTTTTTCTGCTAAATCAGTATCGTGATTTAATTTAGTTTTTCCTTCCATTTTATTAACAAACGAGTAAATCCTACTCATACTCCATTGTTGTATACTCATCTTTTTACTCAAAGGTGCTTTTGCGTCTTTTTTACCTGTTTTTGTTCTTACTGATTGTGGATTATTAGAATAAGCACCCTCACCTCGTTTTTCCACCTCATCAAGTATTTTAATTGGTATTTTACTTATTCTTGCGATGTCACTTTTACTTAAAGAACTTTCTTTAATATTATGACGCTTAAAATATTCAGTTTTATTAGTCATTTATAGATTACATTATATTTTAATTTAATAACCATTTTTGTTTATCAATTGGAATATCCCACATCTTATAATCAGTTAGATCAGGTTTATCTAAATGAATTATTTCTAAATCAAAATCATCATCATTATCATTTATTGTTATTTTATTCCCAGCAATATCATTAAACCAAGATGCTGTTTCATGTAGTTGAATAGCCCATTCTAATTGTTCTTTTCTCATACGATAAGCATATTTTATATTGAGATCTTTTGCTTTTAAAATTAGCTCATGTCTTTTCATTTTTTATTATATATTATATTTAGAAAAAAATAGAGTCAATATTTATCTATTTTTTTCTAAATATAATATATATGTCTACGGAAGAGGAAATCATAGATGAAGAAGCACAAACACCAATACAATCAGTGGAGAGCATATTATCAAGTGAAAACTCTAAACCAACTAAACTAAATAAAGATGGTAGACCAAGAAAACAATTAAATGAAGAAGCAAAACAAAAATTAGCAAAGGCAAGAGAAAAGGCTAATGCTATAAGGTTACAAAATCACGCAAAACGATTGGGTGATAAAGCGGAAAAAATGAATTTAACAGCAAATAAAACATTAAATAAAAATGAACTTAAAGAAGAACCAAAAGAAGAACCAAAAGAAGAACCAAAAGAAGAACCAAAAGAAGAAGTTAAAACACCTAAACCCAAAGGTAAAAAGAAGACTAAAATTATCATAGAACAATCAAGCGATGATAGTGATGAATTTGAAGATAATAAAAATGTTATTTTTGTTAAAAGAGCATCAAGAAAAAAGAAAGACATTACACCTGTGCCACAACCAGTTCCAGAACCACAATTACAGATGGAACAAATGCCACCACCTGAACAACCTCCTCCAATAACAAGACAACAATTAACACCACAACAAATATTATTACAAAAACAATATAATGCTATGTTTAACGGTGGATTTATAAATAATAGAAGAAATTATTATTAAAAAATTGATATAAAAAAATAAATGTATTATTATGTAAGATTATGTCGTATATTATATATAAAATTTGCTGTGATGATTTACCAGAATTTATATATATAGGTTCTACTAAATCATTTAGAAATAGGAAATCCAGACACAAAAAAAATTGTGATACAGATGATACGAAATTATATAATACAATAAGAGACAATGGCGGTTGGGATAATTGGCGAATGGTAATTTTAGAAGACATCGGTGAAGTATCTTTAACACAAGCAAGAATTAAAGAAGAAGAACACAGAGTAAAATTAAATGCTAATTTAAATACTTTTAGATGTTATATAACAGAAGAACAAAGAAAAGAAAAACAAAAAGAAAATAAAAAAGAATATTACAAACAAAATAAACAAGAAATTTTAAAATATCAAAAAGAAAAAATAACTTGCGAATGTGGTAAAAAATTTAGTATTAATCATAAATCAAGACATTTAAATACTTTGTTCCATAAAAAATATATTTCTAATATAATAGTAAATGAAGACAACGAAAGTTAAAGGGTTGGAAATCATACCACCGGCTCACGAAAGTGGTTTATATGAAACAGATACATTTATGCCAAAGATGCACCAGGTTAGTATTGCTGTAGGCAAAAGAGCTTCAGGCAAATCTACCGCTATAATTAATCTTATTGAGAGAATGAAATTTGACTATGTTATTGCTGTTAGTCCTACTATGAATTCTAATAAAGAACTTATGGATAGATTAAAAATAGAACACGTATTTGAAGACGTTGATGACCCAAGTGTTATAGACCAAATAAAAGACATAGTAAAGAAAGAAGCGGAAGATTTAGAAAGATACAAAGAAGAAGTCAAACGATACAATAAATTAATGACTGACCTTAAAAATGGTAAGTATTTAAATGATGACCTTTTATTACAATTTTTTAGTGATGAAGGTAATTTTATAAAACCAACACATAGATGGAATGGGGAGAAGCCTAGAATAGCAGTAATCTTTGATGATATGCTTGGTTCAGGTATTTATTCAAAACCACGTAAATTAAATGGTTTATCTACATATTCAAGACACGTAGGCCAATTAAAAGAAGGCGGTGCTATTGGCGTAAGTTTATTTTTTATGATACAATCTTTTAAGTGCCAGACAGGCGGTCTTAATAAAGTAATTAGAAATCAATGCACGACTATGTTATTATTTAAAACAAAAGATAGACAAGAAATGAAAGACGTTGCTGAAAGTGTTAGTGGAGAGATAGGCGAAGACACATTTAATAAGGTTTATGATACAGCAATTGGTGATGGTTCAAATTATCCATTTTTATTTATTGACTTACATAAGAAGAAAGAACATCTATCAATGTTTCGTAGAAGATTAGATGAATTTATTATTCCAGAAAATTTAGAATAAAATTAAAATATTTAATATCTATAAAGAAGTATGGCTCGTAGCGGTGTATTAGCAGACCAAGCGATAAAAGAAAGATACCCAGAGTGGTTTCCTATTGATGTAGGAGGTCAAGATTTTTTACATAATATCACATTAGATAAACATATATACAAAGGTATAAAAGTTTCCAGAAGTAATAAAAATAAAAATGTTAGTCGTTTTCCAATAAATGATTTAGCAAATTTTGCTACTTTTTCGGCACCATCAAGAAAACAAAAAGCACAATTTGATGCCATTATGAATTATAGAAAAAGCATAGGTTCAACTAATTTTAGTGATAATTTAGAAACTGCTTTTGAGAGAAGACTTGAAGCAAATTATACACCAACATTACCAAGACCAGCAGAACACGGGGCTGGAGGGGTTCAAGTAAGCCCAACATTATCTCTAGGTAGATATAATAGAAAAGAAGGCCAAGACATATATTCAAATGTAGTTACTGGTTCAAGAAGTTATATATCGGCTAGAATGAGAGCAACATTATCAAACTTAGCACCAAAAGAAGAATTATTAAATATGAATGAAATGTTTGCTCCTGGTGGGTTTAATCCAAGAAGCGGACAAATTACAGATGATTTTATATTAAATAAATTAAATCAAACTTATAGAGATAATCCTGAAGAATTAAATATGATTGAGAGAGCATATCACGCTTCAGGAAAACAACAAATGTTGCCTATTGAAATGACCCCGCAAAATCCTTTTGAAAATCTTGACGAAGAAACTTTATAATTAATTGTAATATTTAGAAAAATAAAATATTATATTATATTATATATAAATGAGTATTCCATTAGCCGTTGAAGGACTTGAGAGAAAACAACACGAAAATCCTTTTAATTATACTGACGACCAATTACAGGAAAAGCAATTAGCATTAAAAACTATGAAAGAATTATACCCTCAAGTTCCGTCTTTTTATGCCGATATAGTGTATGATTTATGTAAAAATAATTCACAAGAAGAGATTGATAAAATAAAAGAAAAAATTAATAACACTCCAAGTAAATATACAATTCCCAAAGTTTTAGAAAATTAATATATATAATTTAAAATAAAATCTATTGTATATATTAAAAGAATGGCGTTACAAACTTCTCGCTTTCAAGGACAAGAGATAGTTAATAGTTTTAACATATTTATTGATACTGAAAAATCTTCTTTAGTCGGTGATAGAACTTCTCAAGGTGATGATGTTAAAATTCATTTTGAAGGACAAACTATAGAGGCAAAAGATGGTGAATTAATAAGAATTAGTCTTCTTAATTTTACTATGTTTAACAATACTTATATGATTAATCAAAATAATGGTAGATTTAATGTAAGAGGAACAGATGGAACACCATTTAACGAAACTATTAACCTCACTTATAAAAATTATAATAATTTAAAAGATATAGCAACAGATTTCGCTACAGCATTAGGAACTGAATTAAAATCTCAAACAACAGCGGCATCATTTGATATTTCTTCTATTTCACCTTCAACTACATCTATGGGTTCAAGTGATAATAGATTATTAGATATAACATTAACCGCCAAAGATGCGGGTGGATCAACAGTAGCTCACGGAATAACAGAATTACATATTCAAATACCAGAAAGCGTTGGCGATAGTTATTGTCTTTTAGGAGGTTTAAGGCAAGATGATACAACTGATACTGATTTTGATAGTTTAAAAGTTACAATTGATACTAATACTATTCGTATTCAAGGTTTTTTTCCCATGCAAAGAATGACTGACCCTTATGTATATTTAAGATGTAATAACGCACAGAATGGTTTAGAAATGTCTGTATTATCAAATGATAGAGGTAGATATAATACTGATATTATTAATAGTGATATTTTAGGTAAAATGTTTAAAGATGTTGAATTTATTAATTATAATAGTTCTACTGGTGATGAATATTTTATGAATTTACAACAGCGTAAATTATCAAATTTAAGACTTTTCTTAACAGATAGTAAAGGTAGAAAACTTGGTAGATTATCAAGTGAGAGAGATACAGGGACAGCGGCTGGTTTAGAAGATAGTAATGGTTTTGTTAAATCAAATCAATCTACTTTAGGAAATCTATATTTTACGGCGGTATTAAAAGTTGATATTGTTAAAATATTTGAACCTGCCAAATTACAAAGTGTAGGATTAAAACCACCACCAAAAGCAAGAGAAAGCCAATCTGTTTTAACTTGGCCAGATTATGGAAGACCAAAATATTAAATATTAATTCTCTCAAAATAATAAATTAAATTTAATAATTTTTTAATTTAATTTATTTTATTTTTTTATTTAATTAATTTAATTTATTTTATTTTTTTTATATTGTATATACATAAAAGTAATGGCTGGAGTTCTACCGTCGAATGTTTCGTTTTTCATGCAACGTCTACAAGGTGTTTCTACATCGCAATTCAAAGTAAACCCACAATCGAGTGATAATGCTACATCTGGAAAAATTATTAGATTTGAACTACCATCTAATAGTTTAGTTAATCTCAAAAATCTTCGTATGTTTTTTAATGCTAAAACTACTGGTGCTGGTTCATCGCTTCCAAATGATATATCGTCTTTAGTTGAACGTGTAGCCATTTATATGGGTGGCGTTTTAGTTCAAAATAATTTCCAACACTATAATGTATTAAAACACGCTAAAGCGGCTATAAAAAAATCGTATTGTAATGCTGCTTTAGGTCACCCTAATATTGTTCGCTCTGTTTCGTATCACGATGGCACATCTCTAGCTGACGGTGATGCCGAAGTATATGATGGTAAAGACGACCAATTCTGTATTGATAACTGGGAAGGCCTACTCGGTTCAATAGAACCATCTATTATAGATACTGGGTTAATGCCCCAAATTACAATTGAAATAACACTTGCTGACGATACTGTTTGCCCTATTAGTGATGGTCGTAAATTACCCACTGGGGCTGGAAATGTTTCTTTAAATTTTGATAAAGTAGGATCGGGTAATCCAACTTTTACCTTAAGCAATTTATCTATTCAAGTTGAAGTTTTAGGTATGGCAACAAGCGTTTTAGACCAAATTGTAGAACAGCGCATTGCTTCGGTAGGTTATTTATCGTTGCCCTTTAAAAATTATTATACATTTACTTCAAACCATACAGGCTCATCTCGTTTCAATATAAATTCAGCCTCATGGGATAGGCTATGGTTGGCTTGGCGGCCAACAACTTACGCCGCAAAAGCAGCCCCTGCTATTGCTACTGGTTATAAAAAGGCTGGTGCTTTCCTAGATGACGAGGCTGGTCAAACCGCAGCGGATATTGATATTGGTCGTCCCCAGTATGATATTGGTGGCGTTTTAGGCACTAATGAAGAGAAATACCTTTCTAAATACTTTAAATTCACACAAGATATTGGAGCCAACCCAGCGTATCATCAGTTACAGGTCAATTCTGCTTCTGTTCCTGCCTATAGAATGACTACAAGCGAGGCTTTATCTATGACTTTAGGCGCTGTTGATGGTGAAATAAATAAAAATATGACTTTAGATCAATACAAAAAAGATTATTTCGTTCAATGCTACCGTTTCTGTTTACCAGAATCGGATTTTAATAGATTAGCAAGTGGCCTTGATACTCGTTCCGTCAGTGCTATGGGTTCGGTCGAGACAGAAGGACTAAATACATCGCATTTAACAATGTTTGCTGAATGCACAAGTGAATTACGTGTAGGTTCGGGACGTGCTATAGAAATAATAAATTAGAAAAAATAATTAAATAAAAATATAATAAATAAATGTTTAAAAATAATATTTACTTATTATAAATGACTGATAGCAATGGTTTATATGCGGGTATTAAACCTTTAGCAAATGCTAGAGAACCTAATTATAGCGAAATGATACCTCCATCGTGTTTATTTGGTGAAAAAAATAATATGGTTCGTAATCATATGCCTGGATACTTTACACCACCTTCAAAAACTCCAAGCGAATTTAATGATACAATATTTAGAAGCACTTTAAAACAAGTATTACCAGTAAAAGGTGATATTAATTCTGTTAGATATGGTAGAGCAGAAAGTAGTTTAACAGCACATATGTATCCGTCTCAAGGATACGCTAGGGGGCAACCTTTAGGATTAGCCAGCGATAATAATAAACCGATGAACCTTTCTGTGATGCCTATTTCTGGTTATTATGATATAAATATGGTTAATGTTCTTGGAAACTTACCCGGGTAGATAAAAATATTTTTATCATTTTTTTTTAATAATATTTTAAGTCTAAAATTAGAGCTAAAATGTTCTTAAATAATTGAAAGCGGAATTAAGACGGATTTTAATATAAATAAAAAAAATAATATTTTTTAAAAAAATTTTTGAGAGAAAATAAATAAATAAAAATAAATAATAATTTTGAGAGAGTAGTTGCTCCGCAACTGTGCGATATATAATAATAAAAATAATATATTTTTTATTATGATATATGATGTGCTAAATAAATAAATAAATAAATAAAAAAAAAATAATTAAAAAAATAATCTCTCAAAAAAATAAATATATTTTATAATTTTTTATTTTAAATAATAAATATTTAAAGTTTGAAATGAGTTTGATCGTGATAATAAAATTGTTTAAATTATTCTATAATAAAAAATATATATTTTTTATTATAGAATAATTTAAATTATTCTATAATAAAAAATATATATTTTTTATTATAGAATAATTTAAACAATTTTATTATCACGATCAAACTCATTTCAAACTTTAAATATTTATTATTTAAAATAAAAAATTATAAAATATATTTATTTTTTTGAGAGATTATTTTTTTAATTATTTTTTTTTTATTTATTTATTTATTTATTTAGCACATCATATATCATAATAAAAAATATATTATTTTTATTATTATATATCGCACAGTTGCGGAGCAACTACTCTCTCAAAATTATTATTTATTTTTATTTATTTATTTTCTCTCAAAAATTTTTTTAAAAAATATTATTTTTTTTATTTATATTAAAATCCGTCTTAATTCCGCTTTCAATTATTTAAGAACATTTTAGCTCTAATTTTAGACTTAAAATATTATTAAAAAAAAATGATAAAAATATTTTTATCTACCCGGGTAAGTTTCCAAGAACATTAACCATATTTATATCATAATAACCAGAAATAGGCATCACAGAAAGGTTCATCGGTTTATTATTATCGCTGGCTAATCCTAAAGGTTGCCCCCTAGCGTATCCTTGAGACGGATACATATGTGCTGTTAAACTACTTTCTGCTCTACCATATCTAACAGAATTAATATCACCTTTTACTGGTAATACTTGTTTTAAAGTGCTTCTAAATATTGTATCATTAAATTCGCTTGGAGTTTTTGAAGGTGGTGTAAAGTATCCAGGCATATGATTACGAACCATATTATTTTTTTCACCAAATAAACACGATGGAGGTATCATTTCGCTATAATTAGGTTCTCTAGCATTTGCTAAAGGTTTAATACCCGCATATAAACCATTGCTATCAGTCATTTATAATAAGTAAATATTATTTTTAAACATTTATTTATTATATTTTTATTTAATTATTTTTTCTAATTTATTATTTCTATAGCACGTCCCGAACCTACACGTAATTCACTTGTGCATTCAGCAAACATTGTTAAATGCGATGTATTTAGTCCTTCTGTCTCGACCGAACCCATAGCACTGACGGAACGAGTATCAAGGCCACTTGCTAATCTATTAAAATCCGATTCTGGTAAACAGAAACGGTAGCATTGAACGAAATAATCTTTTTTGTATTGATCTAAAGTCATATTTTTATTTATTTCACCATCAACAGCGCCTAAAGTCATAGATAAAGCCTCGCTTGTAGTCATTCTATAGGCAGGAACAGAAGCAGAATTGACCTGTAACTGATGATACGCTGGGTTGGCTCCAATATCTTGTGTGAATTTAAAGTATTTAGAAAGGTATTTCTCTTCATTAGTGCCTAAAACGCCACCAATATCATACTGGGGACGACCAATATCAATATCCGCTGCGGTTTGACCAGCCTCGTCATCTAGGAAAGCACCAGCCTTTTTATAACCAGTAGCAATAGCAGGGGCTGCTTTTGCGGCGTAAGTTGTTGGCCGCCAAGCCAACCATAGCCTATCCCATGAGGCTGAATTTATATTGAAACGAGATGAGCCTGTATGGTTTGAAGTAAATGTATAATAATTTTTAAAGGGCAACGATAAATAACCTACCGAAGCAATGCGCTGTTCTACAATTTGGTCTAAAACGCTTGTTGCCATACCTAAAACTTCAACTTGAATAGATAAATTGCTTAAGGTAAAAGTTGGATTACCCGATCCTACTTTATCAAAATTTAAAGAAACATTTCCAGCCCCAGTGGGTAATTTACGACCATCACTAATAGGGCAAACAGTATCGTCAGCAAGTGTTATTTCAATTGTAATTTGGGGCATTAACCCAGTATCTATAATAGATGGTTCTATTGAACCGAGTAGGCCTTCCCAGTTATCAATACAGAATTGGTCGTCTTTACCATCATATACTTCGGCATCACCGTCAGCTAGAGATGTGCCATCGTGATACGAAACAGAGCGAACAATATTAGGGTGACCTAAAGCAGCATTACAATACGATTTTTTTATAGCCGCTTTAGCGTGTTTTAATACATTATAGTGTTGGAAATTATTTTGAACTAAAACGCCACCCATATAAATGGCTACACGTTCAACTAAAGACGATATATCATTTGGAAGCGATGAACCAGCACCAGTAGTTTTAGCATTAAAAAACATACGAAGATTTTTGAGATTAACTAAACTATTAGATGGTAGTTCAAATCTAATAATTTTTCCAGATGTAGCATTATCACTCGATTGTGGGTTTACTTTGAATTGCGATGTAGAAACACCTTGTAGACGTTGCATGAAAAACGAAACATTCGACGGTAGAACTCCAGCCATTACTTTTATGTATATACAATATAAAAAAAATAAAATAAATTAAATTAATTAAATAAAAAAATAAAATAAATTAAATTAAAAAATTATTAAATTTAATTTATTATTTTGAGAGAATTAATATTTAATATTTTGGTCTTCCATAATCTGGCCAAGTTAAAACAGATTGGCTTTCTCTTGCTTTTGGTGGTGGTTTTAATCCTACACTTTGTAATTTGGCAGGTTCAAATATTTTAACAATATCAACTTTTAATACCGCCGTAAAATATAGATTTCCTAAAGTAGATTGATTTGATTTAACAAAACCATTACTATCTTCTAAACCAGCCGCTGTCCCTGTATCTCTCTCACTTGATAATCTACCAAGTTTTCTACCTTTACTATCTGTTAAGAAAAGTCTTAAATTTGATAATTTACGCTGTTGTAAATTCATAAAATATTCATCACCAGTAGAACTATTATAATTAATAAATTCAACATCTTTAAACATTTTACCTAAAATATCACTATTAATAATATCAGTATTATATCTACCTCTATCATTTGATAATACAGACATTTCTAAACCATTCTGTGCGTTATTACATCTTAAATATACATAAGGGTCAGTCATTCTTTGCATGGGAAAAAAACCTTGAATACGAATAGTATTAGTATCAATTGTAACTTTTAAACTATCAAAATCAGTATCAGTTGTATCATCTTGCCTTAAACCTCCTAAAAGACAATAACTATCGCCAACGCTTTCTGGTATTTGAATATGTAATTCTGTTATTCCGTGAGCTACTGTTGATCCACCCGCATCTTTGGCGGTTAATGTTATATCTAATAATCTATTATCACTTGAACCCATAGATGTAGTTGAAGGTGAAATAGAAGAAATATCAAATGATGCCGCTGTTGTTTGAGATTTTAATTCAGTTCCTAATGCTGTAGCGAAATCTGTTGCTATATCTTTTAAATTATTATAATTTTTATAAGTGAGGTTAATAGTTTCGTTAAATGGTGTTCCATCTGTTCCTCTTACATTAAATCTACCATTATTTTGATTAATCATATAAGTATTGTTAAACATAGTAAAATTAAGAAGACTAATTCTTATTAATTCACCATCTTTTGCCTCTATAGTTTGTCCTTCAAAATGAATTTTAACATCATCACCTTGAGAAGTTCTATCACCGACTAAAGAAGATTTTTCAGTATCAATAAATATGTTAAAACTATTAACTATCTCTTGTCCTTGAAAGCGAGAAGTTTGTAACGCCATTCTTTTAATATATACAATAGATTTTATTTTAAATTATATATATTAATTTTCTAAAACTTTGGGAATTGTATATTTACTTGGAGTGTTATTAATTTTTTCTTTTATTTTATCAATCTCTTCTTGTGAATTATTTTTACATAAATCATACACTATATCGGCATAAAAAGACGGAACTTGAGGGTATAATTCTTTCATAGTTTTTAATGCTAATTGCTTTTCCTGTAATTGGTCGTCAGTATAATTAAAAGGATTTTCGTGTTGTTTTCTCTCAAGTCCTTCAACGGCTAATGGAATACTCATTTATATATAATATAATATAATATTTTATTTTTCTAAATATTACAATTAATTATAAAGTTTCTTCGTCAAGATTTTCAAAAGGATTTTGCGGGGTCATTTCAATAGGCAACATTTGTTGTTTTCCTGAAGCGTGATATGCTCTCTCAATCATATTTAATTCTTCAGGATTATCTCTATAAGTTTGATTTAATTTATTTAATATAAAATCATCTGTAATTTGTCCGCTTCTTGGATTAAACCCACCAGGAGCAAACATTTCATTCATATTTAATAATTCTTCTTTTGGTGCTAAGTTTGATAATGTTGCTCTCATTCTAGCCGATATATAACTTCTTGAACCAGTAACTACATTTGAATATATGTCTTGGCCTTCTTTTCTATTATATCTACCTAGAGATAATGTTGGGCTTACTTGAACCCCTCCAGCCCCGTGTTCTGCTGGTCTTGGTAATGTTGGTGTATAATTTGCTTCAAGTCTTCTCTCAAAAGCAGTTTCTAAATTATCACTAAAATTAGTTGAACCTATGCTTTTTCTATAATTCATAATGGCATCAAATTGTGCTTTTTGTTTTCTTGATGGTGCCGAAAAAGTAGCAAAATTTGCTAAATCATTTATTGGAAAACGACTAACATTTTTATTTTTATTACTTCTGGAAACTTTTATACCTTTGTATATATGTTTATCTAATGTGATATTATGTAAAAAATCTTGACCTCCTACATCAATAGGAAACCACTCTGGGTATCTTTCTTTTATCGCTTGGTCTGCTAATACACCGCTACGAGCCATACTTCTTTATAGATATTAAATATTTTAATTTTATTCTAAATTTTCTGGAATAATAAATTCATCTAATCTTCTACGAAACATTGATAGATGTTCTTTCTTCTTATGTAAGTCAATAAATAAAAATGGATAATTTGAACCATCACCAATTGCTGTATCATAAACCTTATTAAATGTGTCTTCGCCTATCTCTCCACTAACACTTTCAGCAACGTCTTTCATTTCTTGTCTATCTTTTGTTTTAAATAATAACATAGTCGTGCATTGATTTCTAATTACTTTATTAAGACCGCCTGTCTGGCACTTAAAAGATTGTATCATAAAAAATAAACTTACGCCAATAGCACCGCCTTCTTTTAATTGGCCTACGTGTCTTGAATATGTAGATAAACCATTTAATTTACGTGGTTTTGAATAAATACCTGAACCAAGCATATCATCAAAGATTACTGCTATTCTAGGCTTCTCCCCATTCCATCTATGTGTTGGTTTTATAAAATTACCTTCATCACTAAAAAATTGTAATAAAAGGTCATCATTTAAATACTTACCATTTTTAAGGTCAGTCATTAATTTATTGTATCGTTTGACTTCTTCTTTGTATCTTTCTAAATCTTCCGCTTCTTTCTTTACTATGTCTTTTATTTGGTCTATAACACTTGGGTCATCAACGTCTTCAAATACGTGTTCTATTTTTAATCTATCCATAAGTTCTTTATTAGAATTCATAGTAGGACTAACAGCAATAACATAGTCAAATTTCATTCTCTCAATAAGATTAATTATAGCGGTAGATTTGCCTGAAGCTCTTTTGCCTACAGCAATACTAACCTGGTGCATCTTTGGCATAAATGTATCTGTTTCATATAAACCACTTTCGTGAGCCGGTGGTATGATTTCCAACCCTTTAACTTTCGTTGTCTTCATTTACTATTATATTAGAAATATATTTTTTATGGAACAAAGTATTTAAATGTCTTGATTTATGATTAATACTAAATTTTTTACCACATTCGCAAGTTATTTTTTCTTTTTGATATTTTAAAATTTCTTGTTTATTTTGTTTGTAATATTCTTTTTTATTTTCTTTTTGTTTTTCTTTTCTTTGTTCTTCTGTTATATAACATCTAAAAGTATTTAAATTAGCATTTAATTTTACTCTGTGTTCTTCTTCTTTAATTCTTGCTTGTGTTAAAGATACTTCACCGATGTCTTCTAAAATTACCATTCGCCAATTATCCCAACCGCCATTGTCTCTTATTGTATTATATAATTTCGTATCATCTGTATCACAATTTTTTTTGTGTCTGGATTTCCTATTTCTAAATGATTTAGTAGAACCTATATATATAAATTCTGGTAAATCATCACAGCAAATTTTATATATAATATACGACATAATCTTACATAATAATACATTTATTTTTTTATATCAATTTTTTAATAATAATTTCTTCTATTATTTATAAATCCACCGTTAAACATAGCATTATATTGTTTTTGTAATAATATTTGTTGTGGTGTTAATTGTTGTCTTGTTATTGGAGGAGGTTGTTCAGGTGGTGGCATTTGTTCCATCTGTAATTGTGGTTCTGGAACTGGTTGTGGCACAGGTGTAATGTCTTTCTTTTTTCTTGATGCTCTTTTAACAAAAATAACATTTTTATTATCTTCAAATTCATCACTATCATCGCTTGATTGTTCTATGATAATTTTAGTCTTCTTTTTACCTTTGGGTTTAGGTGTTTTAACTTCTTCTTTTGGTTCTTCTTTTGGTTCTTCTTTTGGTTCTTCTTTTGGTTCTTCTTTAAGTTCATTTTTATTTAATGTTTTATTTGCTGTTAAATTCATTTTTTCCGCTTTATCACCCAATCGTTTTGCGTGATTTTGTAACCTTATAGCATTAGCCTTTTCTCTTGCCTTTGCTAATTTTTGTTTTGCTTCTTCATTTAATTGTTTTCTTGGTCTACCATCTTTATTTAGTTTAGTTGGTTTAGAGTTTTCACTTGATAATATGCTCTCCACTGATTGTATTGGTGTTTGTGCTTCTTCATCTATGATTTCCTCTTCCGTAGACATATATATTATATTTAGAAAAAAATAGATAAATATTGACTCTATTTTTTTCTAAATATAATATATAATAAAAAATGAAAAGACATGAGCTAATTTTAAAAGCAAAAGATCTCAATATAAAATATGCTTATCGTATGAGAAAAGAACAATTAGAATGGGCTATTCAACTACATGAAACAGCATCTTGGTTTAATGATATTGCTGGGAATAAAATAACAATAAATGATAATGATGATGATTTTGATTTAGAAATAATTCATTTAGATAAACCTGATCTAACTGATTATAAGATGTGGGATATTCCAATTGATAAACAAAAATGGTTATTAAATTAAAATATAATGTAATCTATAAATGACTAATAAAACTGAATATTTTAAGCGTCATAATATTAAAGAAAGTTCTTTAAGTAAAAGTGACATCGCAAGAATAAGTAAAATACCAATTAAAATACTTGATGAGGTGGAAAAACGAGGTGAGGGTGCTTATTCTAATAATCCACAATCAGTAAGAACAAAAACAGGTAAAAAAGACGCAAAAGCACCTTTGAGTAAAAAGATGAGTATACAACAATGGAGTATGAGTAGGATTTACTCGTTTGTTAATAAAATGGAAGGAAAAACTAAATTAAATCACGATACTGATTTAGCAGAAAAAGTATCTTGGTATAAAAATTAAAAAATAAAATATTTATATTTAGTATAAGATGCCAGGACTAACTGCCAAACAAGAAGCCAATTTACCCCCCGCTCTCAAAAAAGCAATATTGGCAAAACAAAATAAGACGAAAGA
>VMHT01215019.1_pt1 | contig 15059 bp, 10 predicted proteins | sample 4693611 | NCBI WGS metagenome assembly VMHT01 (sample SAMN12280063, study PRJNA550983) | marine metagenome | isolation source: seawater sampled from same location over 5 years 0.02-0.2 micron viral filtrate | place: USA: collected off the coast of southern California halfway between the port... ... | reverse complement strand
TTGATCAGCAGTTGCACTAGCTTCTATACCATTTAATTTAGTATGGTCAGCATCAGTAAACACGTTGCTATCACTAGCACTTTCAACAAGTGTTCTAATTTCTGCTGCTGTTTGGTCTGCTGTAGCAGAAGCTTCTATTGCATTTAATTTAGTATGATCTGCGTCTGTAAAGACATTACTATCAGTTGCAGCTTCTACTGCTGTTCTGATTTCTGCATTTGTCTGATCTCCTGTAGCTCCTTCTTCAATACCATTTAATTTATCTATAATCTCTTGTTGAGCAAATAATATCTGGTCACTATTATTATCAAGATCTACTTCTGTTAAAACACTACCATCAGAAAAATCTACTTTTTTTGTACTTATATCTGTATCTCTCTGGAACTTTATAGCAGCACTACCAGCAGGGGTATTCCCAGATGTAAAGGTAAGTGTAGATCCACTAATCGTATAATGTGTTCCTAATGTTTTTAACGTGCCGCCAACCGTTACATCTATTTCACTATCAGCTAAAAATGAAAATGATATTGCAAAAGCATTAGTACTACCGTTACCAGTATGTGTAGTAGAGGAAGCTGCGGTGTTGGTTGCCATGATTACCTAGTAAAATTATTCAGGAAAGTTTTGTTTTGTTTTATAGCTCCTCTATATTTTAACTGATTGTCAAGTTTTTTCTTTATTGCATCTTGAACAAATGGTTGATCTGAAAAATCATAAAAGAACTTTTCTTTTCCTAGTCTTTTGAAATCACTAATAATATCTCTTACACCTTCTGACTGACCATAATCAACATCACCTTCTAAAACAAAATCTCTTAACTCTGCAAAAGCACCTTCTAATCTAATAACTTTATTTTCTCTTTTATAACGTTCCAATTCTTCCATATGTGCTTGTATATGTGGTTGTTTGAAATATAACATCAATGCTTCTCTCATATTCATATTGCCATATTTTTCATAACCCCCTGACCCTTCTGGGAAAGTAGATTCATTCATGTATCTTTTTAGTTGGTCAAAATATGGAGAGGGAACACCAGCATCACCTTCTTCACTTAATCCTGTCTCTTCATTAGGTACTTCAAATGAGTGTTTTGCATTAGGTATAGGTTCACTTGGTACATAATTTAATATTTTGAAATTAGTAATTAATGGATTGTTTCTGCTTGTAGAACTAACTACAAAATTTAATAAATTTAATCCTTCTTTATTAGAGTATTTTGGTACTAATTCGTTTGTAATAAATTCTCTTTCGTATGGAAACTTTCTAAACCCATCTTTTGTTCTTCCTTCTATACGACCTGTAGAATATTCATCTAATAATATTCTAAAGTTTCTCATAAATGGTGACTCATCAAATCTATTACTTATTAATTTTTGACTTCTTAATCTGTTAAATTCTGCTTCAGACATAATTCCTAAATTTTTCTGTCCTAGCTGTATATCTTTCTTTATATCTTTTAAAATTCTAGGTTGTAAAGAAGTTAATATATTTCTTTGTATAAATGTAGGCATACGTTTTGGATCAGTAACAAACTTAAACATATCTTGTATGCCAAATAAATTTGCTTTATTAAGACTTGATCTAATTCCATAATAAGCAAGCGAACTCATAAACTCACCAAAAGTTTGTTCTGGCATTTGTTGTGCCATTTGAAATAAGTTCATTTGATTTACAAAAATTTGTGATACAGGATCTAATTTTTGTATAGAAAAATAATCATATACAGGCTTACCATCCTCACCTATCTCAGGTACACCATCTTTCTCTCTTAATATTCCTATAGACTCATTTAACTCTCTACTCATACGTTGTAATTTGAGTTCATCCCTTTCAAATTGACTACCAAAATAATTAGCACCAGTACCATTAAATAAAAACTTAGGTGGATTTTCTGGATCATTTTTATTAAATCCCATTAGTGTTGCTGCAAATGCTGGTACTGCTAATAAGTTTCCTAAAAATAATTGTCCTCTTGCTTGTCTTGCTACCAATGGATCTGCACTACGCAATTCTTTTAATAACTCAGGCATAAGTAAATTTATAACAGGTGTTCTTCTCCATGCACGTTTTGTTATGTTTACTGGTGATCTAAGAAATAACATAAATCTTTTTGCTAATGGTGATGTAGAAGTAAAACGATTCATAGAATCAGCAAACTGTCCGACTATATAGCCATCCCTAAACATAGGTTCTGTAAAGGTTTGTCGTTTAGAAAACTCCATAGCACTTTGCATTGAATATGCTAAGTCATCATCTATTACACCTGTTTTTAATGCTTTTTGTGTATGATCTAACAACAACTCTTGTGTCATCTGTAATCTATCTTTTACAAATTTATTTAATTCTGCACCTGTTTTACCTGCATTTAAACCATCCCTATAAGCATGAAATGTAGTTGCACCATTTATAGCACCTGCTTGAAACATACCATCCATAGTTGTCATAGTTTTACTACCAGCCCTCATAGTGCCTTGTACTGCTTTGCTATCTAATAATGCACCTACAGCTTCACCTAATGGAGTTTCACTAAACTCTATATCTGAAAAAGGTATTCTACCTTGCAACATTTGACCACTAAATGCTCTTTCACTTACGTTTTCTAATTTTGTATTTCTTGGATTTATTACGTTCATATCATGTAACCATGATTGCTTTGCTACCTCTCCAATAAATTCTCTATCAGCAAACAATCCTGTAAACGCTGCAAGGTTTTCCTCAAACATACGCTTATCACCTTTAAATAATTTCATAAGCATTACAGGATCAGCCATCATATCTGCACCAAAAAACAACGCTTCTAATGCGTTTGACGTAAAGTTAATAGTCATTGTTGTAGGATGCAGCAGCAGTAAATTAATACTTAAATCATTTAATGGATGCAGTATCTTGTCATTTAATATATTGACTAATAAACCTCTTTCAAATAACTTTTGTAGTTTTCTTGGATCTCCTTCTGCTCTGTTTAATGTGCCAAACAATCTGTCAAGACGACTATAATCGCCTGTTTTCATAGCTTCTGTATGTGTTCTTGTTAATTGATTTTGGAACTCACTAAAACGCTTAGAATAGTTAGCTTGTGAAAATACAACTTCTTCTTTTAGTTTTACTCTTAATGCAAACTTTTCTGCTGGTGATAATTTAGCCCATTCTTCTGGTGTTACTCCAATAGTATCAATCTGCATAGCCTTTAGACCTTGACCTGTTTTACTACCAATGGGTACTGCTATTTCTAACCATTCATCTATTTCTTTCATATTATCTAGAACCTTTATCATATTTGCATCAACAAAACCGTAATCTTCATTCTTTATAGCCATCTTCAATTTTTTAGATAACTGTGTATTCTTATTTGCCATAAGAGTTATCTGTTCTGCTAATGCGTAGTTAAGTTCATCTAATGGTTCTATATTTAATATTTCAGCCATAGCCTGACCTCTAGCTTTTAATTCTGCTGTATTAGATAACAAAACCATAGAGTTTTCTATCGTAGTTCTTAAACTTTTTACTTTGCCTAATGTGCCATCACGCTTAAGAGATTTTATTCTTGCTAATAAATAACTAAACTTTTCAAATTGTTTTCTTTGTTTTGGCAAGTTCATAAAGTCATCAGGGTCTATCCTCCCTGCTTCCCTACTATTGTCACCACCTCTACCATCACCAGCCTGTCCACCTATACCTTTACGATTTGGTCTATTTTTACCTCTCTTATATGTAATAAAATCAACTTTATTCATATCGTCAAAATTACGATATTCCAAAGGTAATTCTGATACTTTTGTTTGAAATCTACTACTATTAAAATCATTAAATATTTTTGTTGTTTGTGTATCACCAAACTTTGCTCTTACATTTGCCATTATTTCTCTAAAAAATTCTTGTACTTCTTGACCTAATCTTTTCCATGTACCTATCTGTGCATCAGGTAATCTTCCGTTAAATTCGTAAAATTCATCAACCATAGTTTCTGCAAAATATTCATCTATATTTGTATATCTATAGTTTTCGTTAGTAAATTTGTTTGCTTCAAAATAATCATTAGCTAATTTCTTAAACAACTTACTATCATTAGCTTTTTGTAAATTGTTATTAGTTATTTCTCTATTTATTCTGCTTCTTATTGATCTCATATAATTATCAGAATCAAATCTTTTTGAACTAATTTTTTCTAATAAATCTTCTAGTTCTATTTTATTTATAAATTCTTTTTTATTGGCATCAAAATTTTGCAAGTATATATTTCTTTTTTTTGCAAATTCTTTTCTTAATTTTGCAACATCATTTGCTGGTAAATATCTAGATAATGTATGCCACAACTCATGTACATAGGTACTTTTAAAATCACCTTCTTCAAATATTTTGCTGTTTATTTCTACTAATTTATTTTCAAAATTAAATCTACCAGCAGCACCTATTTTACTATTTAGACTAAAAGCAACATCATTTAATCTACCGCCACCAATATTATCAAGAAAATTATTTAATATTTGTGCATCATCATCAGATAACTGTTGAAACTTAATAGCTGGTAATGTTACTTTGTTACCTGATTTACCTGTAAGAGTTCTTGCTTCTTTAAAAGTATTTCTAAAATTAAGAAACTTAAGTCTTTGTTTTAAATAATCCTTACCACGATTACCTGCAAGCCCTTGTCCAGAATCTAACTTTGTTTTAAAAGGTACTGCTTTCTCATCAAACTTTTTAATATCTAGCAGTTGTTTAAGATTTTCTTCCGTTAAATTATTATTATCATCTAATTGTGCAATAGCTCTATTAATAGCATTTAATCCGTCTATATCTTCTTCTGCAAGACTTTCTACAATAATGTCGTTTCTTTTATATAACTGATCTAACTTTTGGTCTAAATCTAACTCATTCCATTTTACTTCATCTAAATATTCATAATTTAAAAAAGGTGTAAAACCTCGTCTATTTATAAAACCTTCTGTAATTCTTGCTAATAATTGTGGATTAGATTTTATACCTTTTAAGCGTTGTAATGTACCGTCAACTAAAAATTCACCTAGTTCTAATACTTCACCTGCTGCATCTTTAAAACCTATTTTCCCTGCTCTATTAAGACCTCTTACACCTGAGTAACCAAACTGAAATGGTAATGCTTCTGCTAATGCAACTTTTAATTTTGCTTGTATAAAACCTTCTTCTTCTGGATCTGTTGCTAATAAAAACCTGTAAAACGCTGTATCTAATTGTGGTACTGCTTCTACTAATGGTTCAAATGCTTGAAAAAAATTATCTTCTTCTGCATCTAAAAATAATAAAGAACTAGCAATATCTTCACCTGCACCTATAGCTCTGTTATATAAAAAGTTTTTTGCATTTCTAAGATTAAAACCTTTGAGACTATAATCAACTTTTCTTACATCAAACTTACCCATACCAGTAACAGGATTTAAACCACCAGTAGCAGTATTACCTACGTTTTTAAAAAAATTACTACCAACAACAAATCTAGTCATTATGCTTGCTGTTTTAAATATATTTCCGTTACCATCTTCGGGGTCAACATCTGTTAACTTTCTAGTCATAGAGTCAATATCAAACAACTCATATTCTTTATATGGCAAACCACCTATTTGCCTAAATAAATTTATACCGCCTTCACTAGCTTCATTAAGAGCCATAGGATATGCTGCTAAAAATCCTCTTACTGTCTGTCCTACAGCATTGTCAGCATTTTCTTCTGCAAACTTTAACTGATCTCGTCTAAACTTTAATGCTTTTTGTTTGTTGTTTGCTAACTTATTATTAAATTGATTTTGTAAATTAGAAGGTAGTATCTTAGATACACCTTTATATATTTTTTGATTAAATTGGTCATCATAATTTAATTCATAATCTTTATACTTTTGCTCGTAAAAATCTTCTTTTTCAGTATCATCATCAAATTCAAGGCTTTCATTACCATCTTTAACTGTAAATACACCTTTATCTAAATTATCTATTGCATTAGACAAATCTTGTCTTTGTTCTTGATTAGTTATTTCTAGATCAGAATCTACAGGTAATTGATTGCTACCATCATCTTCAAATAAATTACTTGGAGTTTGAGTCATTACTTATCTGTAAGTTGTTTACGAGCTAGTTGTAATTTTGCTTTTAATGATACTAAGTCTATATTAGCTTTGTTTCCAGCTTCGTCACCATCATAATATCCTTTACCATTTGCCATAGGTGCTGCTGCAAATTCTTGTGCAACATCTAATAAAGCAGCATCTAGATCATCAGATTTACCTAAAATATATGCTCTAGCATCAGCCCTAATACTATTCATCATTCTTGCCCAGAACAATCTATCTTGTACATCTACGGTAAATTTATCATTTGGAGATAAACCTGCTGCGGTCATTGATTCTTTTAATGGTTCTAGTTGGAACTGGTACGCACCTGCTGCACCATATTTAGCATTTTCTAAATCTTCTATAACATTACCTAACGTTGTATTATCAAGACCATCTACTACCCCTGATTTATAACCAAATGCTTTTCCATAATTAACAGCATTATAATTATTACTTGATTCACCATTTCTAATAATTCTTGCAAAACCACCATAATCTACAAATTTACTTGTATCGCTTGATCTAAAATCAAATAAAGTATTTACTGGATTTATTGGAATTAATAAACGTTCATCTATATTTATCAATTCTGGATTTTTTATATTATTTAGTTTTACTATTTCATCAACAGTAACATTATATTTATTTGCTATATCAAATAAATTATCACCAGATTGAACTATATGAGTTAGAGGTGCATCTTCCAATGTACCTGCTACTGCTGGTGTTGTACCTGTAATTGTATTCATAATATTATTAAATGTACTTGTTGGTCTTTGATCTACAGGTAACATTCCTTGTAAATCATCTTTCTTATCTTTTAATTTACCGCTAACACTACCTTTTTTCGATTCTTGTGTTTGGTCATCTTCAGTAGTTGAACCTATACCAAATGAACCTGCTGGTACTGTTCTACTTGTATCAACTTCATCAGGTTTTTTAGCATCAATAAAGTATGGTTCTTTATATTTAAAAGGTATTTTAAATTTATCAAATAATTCTTCTGGTGGATTAGAAGCAGAATTAGTACCTTCTCTAAATTTCTTATATAGATCTTTATCATTATGCTTATTAATTTTGATTGTTAATATTGAATTATCTCTGGCAAACAATGTAATTGGTATATCTGTTGGATACATAGCTTTACTAATTGCTTTTTCTATACTTTGATTATTATTTGGATTCATTAAAACATTATCAAAATATTCTTCAACCAAATCTCTACCTTTCTTGTCACCTGTATCTTTCCAATTTTGAAATTGTAATTTCATTTGTCGTTTAACTTGATCTGCAAGTTTCCCTGCTTGGTTTGTATTAAGACCAGTTTTTTTGTTTACACCATTAATGTCATATCCAGTAAATGATACTTTACCTGTATCATCAATAGCCATATCAAAAGCACTATATATAGCATTATCAATTTCTTTGGAATAATATTTGTAACCACCTACTAATTGATTATCAGGAATTGATTTTATGTCAGTAACTATTTTATCTATCATTCCTCTTTCTATTTTTGTTACACGACCAAAACCGCCTAGTTGTTTAGTTAATAACAATAAATCTGTCCCTGCTTGTTCTGGATCATCATCATATTCTCCACTATTAATACTTAACCTAAATTGCATTAATGCTGTTTTTCTATCTCCGTTGTACAAATCGACAGCATTATCAACTAATTCTTTTTGTTCTGACAACTGTGTATATAAAAAGTTTAATGCTTGCTGACCTTCTGGTTGTAAAAAATTAATTCGACCATCAGATGATTTTTCTAAAAGTTTATCTAATGTATCTCCTATTAATAATGAAGCTGCTTCTTCTTTTCTTTGATCTCTATTTTCTCTAATCCTGTCATTCTCTTTGCCAATTTTTACTTTTAAATTAAACATTTTTGTAGCAAAATCTTTATGTTGCAATAAAGTATTTTTACCATTTCCATATCTTATTTTTGAAGTCCATTTTATAAAATCTCTTGCTTCTTCTGAACCAAACTCTTGATTAATTTGTAAAGCTACACTTTCAATATTATCAATCATTGATTCGTAATATTTTTTTTCTTTACTAGAAGTAAGTCCAATACTATAATCTCTATTTATTTTTTGATTCATTTCTTCGTAACTATCTACTAAAGCAGCAGCTTCATCTTCTGGCTTTTGAAATCCTATAGTAGTAGGATCTGTATCTTTTGTTAAAGTCCAACTTGTCATTAAACTTGCGTTCATATCACTTGTAATTAAATTAAAGTTATATTCTTTGTGACTTTTATCATGTGCAAGAGTAGTTTTTTCTATTGCTGCATTTTGTTTATTTAGAAATTTTAATTGATCTTCTGGCTTAACTCCTTCTAATTCGTAAGAACTAAGAGCAGAAGCATTAGCTAAAAAGTTTTTATACTCTGGTGAATTAGTAGGAAATTTCCATAATGGTTCGTTTTTTGTTAATTGTTCACCAGTTTCTTGATTTAAAACAGGTTGACCATCAGCATCAAATAATCCAGTAGGTACACTTGTTGTTTGATATAAAGAACTTATTTCAGCACCTATTGTATTACCTAATAAAGCTGCTCTACTTTGATTAAAAGCATCTTGTGCAAAGATACTGCCACCAATAAATTGTCTTGTTCTACCTTCACTAACGTTTCTACGCAACTCATCAACAACAGTTTTAAAACCACCTGCTTCTCTATTCTGTCTAACTGCTAACTCAAAACCTTTTAACTTTTCTTCTTTAATTTTATTTTGTGTTTCTAAACCTATAGTTTTTTGTAAAGCTGGATTCAATGAAACTAAAGTTTCTGTAATTCTATCGAATCCAGTTTTCTTTACTTCTGCTTGCGTTGTAGGTTTTACAAACGTATCTCTCGCTTGTCCAACTACGTTAAATTCTGTACCTCGATAAGATGAACTCATGCTACTAATGATGCGTAAGATGTTAAACCAGAACCAAGAGATTTAGTTATAGCTCCTAGTAATGTAGGTGCTTGGTTTGCAGCGTTTGTTGCTTTTGTAATTTGGTCTTTTGCTGCATTTCTTCTAGTGTCTCTAGTTGATATTACAGCGTTTTTATCTCTTATGGCTTGTGCTGTTAATGTATCTTGTTCTTGTCTAATGCTTTCTACAACATTAGAACCTTGATTTTGTGCATCCTGTAATATTAAAGCAATAGTATTACCAGCTTGTTCTGTTGCTGCAATAGCTCCTTTGTTTTGTAATGTTTGTATTCTTGCAGTAAGAATTCTTTGTTTATTAGAAGCTTCTTTGTTTGCCAATATTTCATTTATAGCTCTTTCTTGATCGGCTTTTGCTGATTCTGCATTAATAATAAACTGAAGAGAACTATCATAAATACCTTGTACTTGACTAAATATTTGGTTTCTTTGTGAAATAGTACTAAAAATATTTGTGCCTAAGTTTAATCCTTGACCAAGTAAAAAAGAGTTAGTAGCAGAACCTAAACCAAATAAACCTGTAGCTCCTGTAAGCGCAGAAGAAGCAAAAGGTATTGCTGGTGCTGAAGCAAGTAAACCTGCACCTAAAGAACCAAACCCTAAAGCACTACCTGCTGTCGCTGCTGCACCAAATCCTATACCTGCGGCTGCTGGTGCTGCGAATGATATTGCTGGTGCTGCGGCAAGAAAAGTAGAAGCACCTGCACCAAATCCTAAAGCACTACCAGCAGTTGCGGCTGCACCAAATCCTGTAGCTGCTGCTGCTCCACCTGCTGCTGCTCCACCTGCTCCACCTAATAGCCCAAGACCTAAACACATTAGACTATCCTCATAAATTCATAAAACGGTTTTTTATGTAAACCATAATCTTTATGTAAATTTATAAAGTTAAAATTCATTGATCGCAGCCATTTAATAGAAGTGTCATTTTCTGCATATACATAATTATAAAGGTAATCATATTTTTGTAAAAGACTATTAACCCACTCCTTACCTTTTCTTACAAGTTGTATCTTGTATTTTTTGGAGTCAAACAATTCATCTGTAGAAACAAACCATATACAACCGTTAGGCATGACACCACATAAACCCATGGGTTGATCCTCGTCACCTGCTGCGGTCATTGTTACTTCACTATTGATATAAGTCATAGCTAGTGCATCTTGTGGTTCACATCCACATTGATAATAAGCTTCTATTTTATCTATATCTCTCATGTTACCCATTACATGACGTAGATCTTTGCTGTTTGATTTTCTTAAATATCCCATTATATTCTCCTACTTCTCATATAAAACATAGCTTCATACTCAGCACTTGCCAGTTGTGTAGGTAAGAACGTGTCGTTTTTAACATCTATATCTACACTATCTGCACGACTCATTATTGGAAATCTAAATGTACCTGACTCTAAATTTATTTGACCAATAGCAGCAGATGCAGCACCTAATAACTTACCAGTAAATTTATGAGTAGACGTATCTCTATTTTGTGGTGTTACTTCTACTCTAAAAAATCCTGTATCTTCAAACTTAATATAGAAATGATGTAGCTGTAATCTGCCACTTATAATCTCTCCTGATCCACCGCCTGCTTGTTCTGTCAGTCTTTGTTTACTAAATCTATAGTGCATTTCATATGGTTCTCCAATAATAAATTTACTGTTTCTATAGTCACCACTAATAGTAATAGTGCTTGTACTTCCATCTACAGCATTAGCAGTTTGTAAGACTTGACCTGATTTTAAAGTTTGTGTATTTCCTTGTGTATCGACAAAAGTACTGGTTTCATTAGATGCTAAATATCTACCTACTACTGTCATTTTTTTTCTTAATCTATAAGGTACTGTAAATGTAGTTACATCAGTACCAGAGTTATAAGCTACTGATACTCCTGTTGTTGCTTCTGTAACCTTATGATCTAGATGAAACTCAAACGTAGCGTTTGTCTCTGTAAAATCTGCTGAGAATGGTAACTTTTCTAAAGTTGTACCATTTGCTTCTTCAATTACTAAAAAAAGTTCATTACCTATAAAGTCTATATTTCTAATAGTTCTTGATGTATTAAACGTATAAGTAGACCATGAGTTTAATAATTTACCTTGCCCTCCTTCTAACCATCTGTTCACATACAACTTATTAGGATTATCAGAACCTAGTAATAACATGACATCTTCATTAGTAGATACTGCAAACTTAAATATGTTTTTAGGTATTAGTCTTGGTACATGAATAGTAATGTTTGCGGCATCTTTTATAGCTACATCTTCTTGAGTAATATATTCTCTTACACCAGCAAAATCTCCTTTATCAGTTAGATAATAAATAGAACTACCAGAACCAACAGGTGATGCTAGGTCACTTGATTCAAATTCAGTTGCAACAATTACGTTAGCAGTTTTTGGTGTAAAAGTATCAGAAGAACTAGCCATTACAAACTGCGTCTGATCTGAAAACAATATTAACTGTTCTCCCATCGTGACTGCATTTTTTAATATCGCAACTTTGGTATGAGAAGCAGCTACATCTATAGGATCTGAATCTATAACAGTTAAAACTGTCTCTGGAAAGAAGTTAAAAAACTCACTAACTCTTGAAAGTATTACGTTGTCATCAGCTAAAAAGCCTAACCTGTTCCTAAAGAAAAATACATTATTTATCTTTGCGTTTATAAATGATGGGTCTGGTGCTGACTCTTCATCTCCTACAGTTCTTTCTCCCCATTTCGGCAAAGTATAATCAACACTAGATATGGTGTAGGTGTCACCGTCAACTCTTGCAAATCTAAAATTACCATCAGCTTGCCTTACTAATATATGGGGCATAGTTGCGTAGTTGAATTTAAACTTAATACCTGCTTCTACTGTTTCTTCCCATTGCCCTTCTTCTAAAGAATTACCATTATTAGTAACAAACTTAACGTAATAATTATCAAAGTTTGTTGCTTCATCTCCTTTTACTTCTACTACATATCCATTTGGAGATACAGCAGGTAAGTCTGTAAATCTTTGTACTGAATTTTTTATTACTGTAATGTGAGTATTACCTTGAGTATCTGATCCGTCTATAGCAAAGTTAGATCCATCATTCTTTTTAATATGTAAAACAGCACCATTCTGTGCAATCGTAAAACCTGACAATCCAGAGTTTAGTCCGTTTTTTATAGCTGTAGCAACAGTTGTTGTACTTAATGGATTATCACTTGAAGTATCTTTAGTAACGGTAGTTCCATCTACAGTTACGGTGTAAGTTGTTTTATCTGAAACTTGATTTATAAATACAATCGCTTGAGTAATATTTCCAGAGGACAAAGTTGTGTCCATAGTTGCTGTAACACTTGTATTAACTACAAATGTATAATCAGCAATAGTTACTGTTTTAATCTGATCTCTTGGATTTGTTGTACTGAGATAACCTACTCCATCAGGTTTATTTACAGTCTTTTCTGTACCATCAAGCTCAAATACTTTTACATTTCCATTACTAAATACTGCTACATATCTTTCTGCTAAATCTCTATTAATAGTTTGTACATGGACATTACCTAAAGTAGTGTTACTGATAGTTGCTAAATACTGTGTACCAGACCTTTTTGTTAATCCTTGTACTGGATTACTATTAGCGTTGTCTTGTATATCAGCATGGTCTGGTTGTTTTGTAGCATCAGCAGACTGCGATATACCTCTTAATAAAGTAGGTATAGCTCTTGATACAACTCCCATTTATCTTATAAGTCCTTGTGATGGTGTGAAAGTATTAAACCTACCTGTCAAAGAAGGATCACCTATAAGCATATTATGATCTGCGTTATTTGTATCAGTATCTAGTAAAACACTTCTAGCTCTTATCTCATCTTGCTCTGTATAAGTACGCAAACTTTCATCCGTTACTGACCTGTCAACAAATACTCTAGCTGCTTTTATATTGATATATCTTCTTGCTGGTTCTGGTAACTCATCAAATGCTAAGAAGTAAATTACTTCACATTTTAAATCTTCATCAAAAGTATATTTATGTTTTTGTCTGTCATATAGTTTTAATCCTCTTTGTACTGCATCTACAGTTGGATGATCGTAAATATTAACGTCTACTCGTAAAACATTTGTAGCTAAATTAATTTCACTATTAGCATCTTTAGTTAATACAACATTAAATTCAGTATTGAATGACCAACCTTCGTTTTGTACAGCTTTATTTTGTTCAGCTAATAATGATTGTGCCATCTTAACGTCAACAGGAAGAGTTCCAGTAAGTGAGTTTACTGGTGCTTCTCCTATTGCAGCCAACATTATATTTATGGCTTGTAATTCACTTGTAGCTGCTGAAACTGTCATCTTTTCTTAGCGGTTTTTGCTGAATCTCTAAAATTTTTAGCAGTAGGTGCTCCTTTGGCTCCTTTCTTTCTCATCTTTTCACCAGAACCACCCTTAATACGCTTCCTTTTTGCGTGAATATTAGCGTATAAACCAAGTTTTTTTCTAGCCATAGCTACATTTTTTTAGGTTTTTTAGTAGTTTTAGTCTTTTTAGCAGTAGTTTTAACTTTTTTAGGTCTACCTACTTTGCTGCCATATGAACCTTTTCCGTAAGGCATAAAAAAAAGGGTATCTAATAATAAGATACCCCATATTTTGTAATTAGGAAGCAGATAACTTAATTGTTGCTGCTGCTTCTGGTCTTAGGATTCCATGCCCAAGTGCGTATTTTGCTACGAGTAATGTACCTTGATACATAATTCCGTAGTCAGAGCCAGAGATCTCAGTACTCATGTCTTTCAACTTAACTGTTCCAACAGCCGACTTATGGAAAACTAATCCAATAGTTTTACTATCGTCACCGTTGTATGCGTTATTTTCACCTGTGGCTGCTGATCTGCTTGATTGAGGTACGTTGTTACTCATCATTACAGGAATACCTGCAATCATTTGTACACGACCAGAAGCAAACGAACCGTTACCTTGAGGGTTGAAATCAGTATCTATTGTTCTAGTTGCTGTTTCTGCTAACTTGTAATACTCAGCAGGTGGCAATACACAGAAACGATCTGTTGGAGGAATGTCTCTTTCATCCATTGTCTGTGCGATATCATAGATAGCTGCTGCTAACTCATCACCAGTAACGTTTGCCGAAGCTGTATTACCATTAGCAAGTGTAAGAACGATACCACCATTACCACCACTTAATGTAGTAGAAGCTCTAGAAGCATTTGCGATTACTTTCGCTACGTTTTGATCGTAAGTACGAGCTAAAGCCTTACCAAGTTCAGAAGAATATGTTTGACGAACATCATAATGATTCTTCATTTCATCCAGCGAACTTATAAAAGCTTGTGAAATTAATAAATCATCAATAGTTATGATTTTTTCATTAGCTTTTATCTGGTTTGCTCCAACCAAAGGTGTGCCAACGGTATGATAAGCCGCAGTTGCAGTTCCTAAAACTGGAAATTGGGCAGATTTTCCACTCGCTATTGTGCGAACAGAGTGCATTGTTTCGTTAAAAATGTTGTTCTCAGCAAATGCTGTTAGAACCTCACCCGAAAACGTTTTTAAAAATAAAGCGTCAAAACCTGTTCCACTATTGTTAACAAGTCCGAGCCTTGATACGGTTGCGTTAGCCATAAGACTAAAATCAAGATAAAGAATAAGTTGGTTTTTCTCTTTGTCTCAAGCGTTATCTGACGTATCAGGCACTTGCTACTTTGTTAGAGTAGAAAACTTAGTTGTAGTATAACAAAATTAGTTAACTTTTTCCATTTGCCTAGTCATCATAGACATAGTGATGTAAAGAGGTGCAAGAGCCATAATTCCTACGAACGTTATTATAGTCACAGGTACTAAGGCTTTAGCAAAAGCTTCTCTCATAATATGGACGAAATAATTTATCCAACCTTACCAAATACAAATGATATACTCAATCCACCTAAAACAATTTTTTATCCACCTGTAGCGGAAGTACCTTATCTAGACCCAGTTCTTTTACCGAGTCTGGAACAAGTTCAATCGGGTTTGGCAGAAGAGAAGGCAGATACTTC
>VMHT01147290.1_pt1 | contig 15062 bp, 12 predicted proteins | sample 4693611 | NCBI WGS metagenome assembly VMHT01 (sample SAMN12280063, study PRJNA550983) | marine metagenome | isolation source: seawater sampled from same location over 5 years 0.02-0.2 micron viral filtrate | place: USA: collected off the coast of southern California halfway between the port... ... | reverse complement strand
TTGAAGAAAGATTTCTTCAAGTTGGTATAGGATATCGTGTTCTTGGAGGAATAAAATTTTACGAAAGAGCAGAAATCAAAGATGCTGTCTCGTACCTAAGAATTATAAATCAAAAATATGATGATTTAGCTTTAGAGAGAGTGATTGGTACACCTAAAAGAGGAGTTGGCGAAAGTACGCTTAATCAAATTTATACTTTTGGTAAATCTAATAAATTGTGCCTTGAAGACTCAATTATCAAATTAATAGAAAAAGGAGAATTAAAACCAAAAATAAAAACAACGCTAAACCAATTGATAAAAATGATTCACAAATGGAGAAACGATACATTAAAAATGAAACACTTTGATTTATTGAAATTAGTTTTAGACGAGTCCGGTTACTCCTCTATGTTAAAAAATAAAAAAGATTTAGAAAATGAAAATAGGTTAGAAAATTTAAAAGAATTACTCAGAGCTATGCAGGACTATGATAACTTGCAAAATTTTTTAGAACATGTTGCGTTGGCAACTTCAATTGATCAGGAATGGGAAGGGGCAAAAATAAATTTGATGACGATGCATGCTGCAAAGGGTCTTGAATTTGATGTTGTATTTCTACCAGGATGGGAAGAAGGTTTATTTCCTCATCAAAAATCACTTGAGGAAAAGGGTGATTTTGCTTTAGAGGAAGAACGAAGACTCGCATACGTGGGAATTACAAGAGCCAAAAAGGAAGCTTATTTGTCATTTGCGATGAGAAGAGCTTATCACGGCGATTGGATGGATGCTTTACCTTCAAGATTCATCAATGAAATACCAGATGACAGTGTGGAAAAAAATGAGATAGGTTTGGGTGATAATAATGAATTTGACTTTAATCAAGATAATACAATTGAATTTGAGGAAGAATATAGAAGTCCTGGATGGGATCGATACAAAAGAAATAAAATACTAAAATGGAAAAAATAGAAAAATTAAAAAAAATTTTTAAGCAAGAAAAAATCGATGGATATATTGTTCCTAAAAATGATGAATTTTTCGGAGAGTATATTCCGGATCACAACGATAGACTAAAATTTATTTCAAACTTCTCTGGTTCTTATGGATTTGCATTAATACTTAAGAAGAAAAATTTTTTGTTTGTAGACGGGAGATACACGTTACAAGCATACAATCAAAGTGGAAGAAATTTCAAAATCATAACGATACCGGATAAAATGCCATGCGATATTCTAAAAGAAAAAAAAATATCAATTGGTTTTGATCCTAGTATATTTACAAAAAAACATTTATCAATATTTTTTGCAAATAATAAATGCAAATACAAACCTATTAAAAAAAATTTAATTGATAAAATTTGGAAAAGAAAATTAAAGATAAACAAAAATAAATTTTTTGTAATGCCAGAAACATCAGTAAACGAAAAATACAAATCTAAAATTAAAAAAATTACTAATTATTTGAAAAAGAAAAAATCTGATTATTTGTTTATAACCGCAAGTGAAAATAATGCTTGGTTGCTAAATATAAGAGGCCGTGACACAGACTATACCCCAATTCCAAATAGTTATATTTTGATTGATAAAAATAAAAATATCAAATTTTTTTGCGACTTAAAAAAAATATCCACATCATTTAAAAATTATTTTAAAAAAATAATTTTTTATGACATAAAAACTTGTGGCGAGAAACTTTCACAAATTAAAAAAAATAAATTTATAATTGATAAAAATTCTTGTTCCTTTTTTTTTGAAAATATCATAAGTGAAAATAATGAAATATTGGATTTCAACGATCCTATATACCTTTTTAAAGCGATAAAAGGTAAGCGAGAAATAGATAATATAAAAAAAGCGCATCTTTACGATGGAATAGCTTTAACTAAGTACTTATTTTGGATAAAGAAAAATTTTTTTAGAAAAAATATAACTGAGATGAGTGCCTCACAAAAATTATTTAAATTCAGAAAAAAAAATAAAAAATTTAAATTCTTAAGTTTTCCTACAATTTCTGGTACAGGACCAAATGGAGCAATAATTCATTATAAAGCCACGAAAGAAACAAACAGAAAATTAAAAAAGGGTGATATATATTTAGTTGACTCTGGCGGGCAATATGAATTTGGTACGACCGATGTTACTCGCACTATTTCTTTAAAAAATTCAAATAAACGGATTAAAGATATTTTTACAAGAGTTCTTAAAGGACACATTGCTGTTGCTAATTTTAAAATTAAAAAAAATACTTCTGGATCGACAATTGACGATAGTGCAAGAAAATTCCTGAAACAAATTGGGTTAAATTATGCTCATGGTACAGGCCATGGTGTAGGATATTTTCTTAACGTACATGAGGGGCCACATGCAATATCAAAAAAAAATAAGATTAATTTTCAGGAAGGCATGGTTGTTTCTAATGAACCAGGTTATTATGAAAAAAAAAGATTTGGTATCAGAATAGAAAATCTAATTTATGTTAAAAAGAATAAAAATAAAATGAGTTTTGAAAATCTAACAATGGCGCCCATAGAAAAAGATTTAATTATTAGAGAAAATCTTGATGAAAAAGAGAGGAAATGGCTAAATAATTATCATAAGACTGTTTTTAAAAATTTAATAAAATCTATGAATGAAGTTGAAGCTTTAGATCTCCAAAAGGCTTGTTCAGCTATTTAAAATTTTATTCCAATCCTTTTCTAAAATAATCTTGATCTTTAGTTGTTTTGCTTGCTCAATTTTTCTTTTTGTTGGTTTGAACTCACCAACCACTAGAAAATCAAGTTTTTTAGAAATAGAACCAAGAACTTTTCCTCCATTATTTTCTGCTATAACTTTGGCTTCCGATCTACTCATATTTTTAAAACCGCCAGTGAACATTAATTTTTTATTGGAAAACTTTCCATCCTTAATTTGAATAGTGTAGTCAATGATATTCAGTTTATTTATAAGCTCTTTAATTATTCTAGTATTATTTTTATCCGAAAAAAAACTACTTATAGACTGAGTTTGTGTTTCTCCAATTCCATCTAAATCTGATAAATTTGTTAAAATTTTTTCTCTGTTCTTAAAATCAAATAATTTTGTAAATTCTTTTATAGAGCTAAAAAAACCTGCCAAAATTTTTGCATTTTCTTGGCCTATATGTCTTATGCCAATTGAATAAATAAACTTTTCTAAAGAAATCAACTTAGATTGCTCGATAGCTTTTTTTAAATTTTTGATAGATGTTTCGCCCCATCCTTCTAACTTTTTAATCTCATTATAGTTTAAGTCAAAAATATTTGATGGTTCATTTATTAAATTTAAATGCCAAAATTGTTCGATTACTTTTTTTCCTAAACCATCTATATTAAAAGCCTCTTTGGACACTAAGTGTTTTAGTTTTTCTTTTACTATAAAATTACAATTATAATTTTTTACACATCTTCTAACAGCGTCAAGTTTTTTTGTGCTTTTGCTAAATTCTTTTTTTGTTAATGCTCCACATAAACATTTTTTTGGAAATATAAACTTTTTGCTATTTTTGTTTCTTTTTGATTTGTCTACAGATACAACCTGAGGAATAACATCTCCAGCCCTTTGAATCCGAATTGTGTCTCCGATTCGGATATCTTTTTTATTTATTTCATCTTCATTATGTAGTGTTGCATTGGACACAACTACACCTCCAACCGTTATAGGCTCTACTTTTGCGACCGGAGTAATAGCTCCGGTTCTTCCTACCTGAATTATAATATCATTAATTTTAGTTACTGCCTTTTCAGCAGAGAATTTATAGGCTATTGCCCATCGTGGAGAATTAGAAGTGTTACCTAATCTCTTTTGTAAATTTAAATCGTTTACTTTATATACAAGACCATCAATATCATAATCTAAGGATGATCTTAAGTTATCAATATTTTTATGCTGTAACTCGATTTCTTTATCTGTATTTATGACTTTTGAGAGCGGGTTAACATCAAAGCCCCAGGTACTAATTTTTTTTAAAAATTCAGATTGAGATTTAAATGAAAAAGGTTGTACCGCTCCAAAGCCATAAGCAAAATATTTAAGTGGAATTTTTGATGTTTCTCTCGGATCTTTTTGCCTCAGTGTTCCTCCTGCTGCATTTCTAGGGTTAGCAAAATTATCTTTAATTTTAATAAAATCTTTTTTACTTATAAAAATTTCACATCTCACCTCAAGTAAACTAGGCACATCTTTATATAAAATTTTTCTAGGAATCCTGCTTATCGTTTTTAAATTTTCAAGTATATCTTCTCCGATTATTCCATCTCCCCTTGATAAGCCTTTAATCAGTATACCATTTTCATATATTAAAGTTGCAGAAATACCATCAATTTTTGGTTCTGAAAATAATTGAATATTTTTATTTTTGGAGTTTAAAAAATTATTAATTTTTTTTAAAAAATCATTCATATCATTTATATTAAAAGCATTTGAAAGTGATAGCATTGGAGATAAATGTTTAATTTTTTTAAATTTATTTGATGGAGGAGCGCCAACAATTTTTTGTATTGAACCAAATTTTTTTAGAAAAGTATGTTTTTTTTCCATTTCTAAAACTTCAGCTTTTAATTGATCATATTCGGAGTCTGCTATTTTGGGTTTACTTAAAATAAAATATTGATGGTTATGATCTTTTAAAATACTTATTTTATCTTTAAAAATTTGAATTAATTTTTCTTTATTATTCATTCATTATTGATATTTTTTTAAAAATTCTTCTAAAAAAATCTTTATCTTTTTTTACTTTTTTTTCTTCTGGCTTTTTATAATTCTTATTAAAAATCTTGTAAGTTTTTTTAAACCATTCGCTCGAATTATAATTATACCCTAACGTACTTGCATATTTTTTAGCCTCATTTACCATCCCCAGATGATAATGAATTTCCACTAGACGATGTAGCGCTTCTTCTACGAAAATAGTATCATCATATTCTTTTAAAATTTTTTTTAATCTATTAATTGCTGGAACCCATTTTTGAACTTGAACGTAGTATTTTGCAACATACATTTCTTTGGCAGCAAGCTGATTTTTGATTAAACCTTTTTTGAATTTTAAATCAACTGCATATTCAGAATTTGGATATTTTTTTAAAAAAAAATTAATTTGTTCATCAGCTTTAATTAATGGTGCAACATCTTTTTTTTCATCTCCTATTTGCTCGTAATAAATAATTGCCTTTAAGTAATGAATATATGGAGCATGATCATCAACTGGATAAAGTTTTAAAAAATTTAGTATATTTTCAAGTGCTTCATCGTAGAAATTAATAGCGTAGAGTGAATATGAGGACATAACTGCAGACTTTGCAGATTTGTTTGGGTCAGTAAAAAGTAGTTCTGCTTCAGCAAATTTTTTGTGCGCATAAAAATAGTCATTTTTTTCCCAAGCTTTTAACCCTTCTTTGTAAACTTCATAAGGATTTTTTAAAGTTGAGTCTAATTTTTCAACTTTTTCTTTGGCACAAGATATTAATAATAAAATTACAATAAAATTGAAAAAAAATTTTTTTATCACCATAAAGACTAATATCAGAAATTTTTTAGAAATGTATGAAAAAAAATTTAAGCGTTTACTGCTACTTTATAGGAGTGATTGGTTGGATCTTTTAAAATAAATTTTTTATTCGTTTTATTATTGCTTATTTCTTTAGATTGACTAAAAAGTTTTCTTAAAAACTTATTGGTCAATTCATGGCCACCCTGGCTACATTTTACTTTACCTAAGATTCTTCCTCCAGAGAGAAAAAAATCACCAGCTAAATCTAAAATTTTATGATTAACAAACTCTTTTTCATTTCTTAGTCCAGACTCATTTAAAACCTTTTCTTTATCCACCACTATGGCATTTTCTAATGATCCGCCTTTAGCTAAACCTAATTTTTTTATTTTTTCGATGTCGTCAAATAAACAAAATGTTCTGGATTCGCTTACTTCTTCAAGACTTAGGTCGTTAAAATTGACAGTATTTCTTTGATCTCCAATTATTTTATTTTTATATTTTATTTGAAAATCAACTTCAAATTCCTCACAAGGTTCAATTGATATATTTCTTTCTCCATCAACAAACTCCTCTTTTTTTAATATTTTAATATAATTTATTTTTTTTGTTAAAGACTTAATTTCAGTCTTTTTTAATGCATCTAAAAAATTTTTAGCTGATCCATCCATTATTGGGACCTCTTGATTATCTATCTCAATGATTACATTGTCTATTTCTGATATATAAAGTGCAGCCAACAAATGTTCAACGGTAGAAACTTTCACTCCGTGCTGATTTTCAAGAGTAGTGCACAATTTTGCAGATGAAACATTTTTATAATTTGCTTCAATTATATTATTTTTTTTTAAATCTACTCTTTTAAACACTATACCCTGATCATCTTTACCTGGACGTATTGTTATCTTTGACTGTTTGCCAGAATGAAGTCCGATGCCCTGTAAGCTTATAGGACTAGAGATGGTTTTTTGTAAGTGATTTGTCATATTTAAGTGACTTTATACGTAAGTTTGGTTTATTTTTTAAAACAACTAATGTTTCTAAAAACTACTAACCAAATATTGCATCAAAAAACCTAGCAATTAGCGTTTTTTTGGTTTCTGAAACAGGTATAGCCTCTTTTTTCCAACCAAAATGGACAAGCTTATCAGCAGTAATTAACATTTTGTGGCTAGATAGACCTTCTATAAAATTAAATTTATAATTACCATTACTTGAAAAAACTGATCTAAAAATTTTATCCAAACTCTTAAAACGTATCTTAGGATCGATTTCTAAGAAGATAACATCTGAAATTTTATTGCAATAGCTAAAGTTAATATTATTAAAAATTATAAGCTCTGAAATCTCTTGAATTCTAGCTAAAGCAATTTCATGAATTAATTTTTTCTTAATCTTCCTATAATTATTTTCTTTAAATAATTCCTTCTCAACAAGTTCATCTTTTAGTGTTTCCAAAGATTCATTTTTGCTTAAAATTGTTTTGACAATATCCTCTTCTAAAGAAATCACCTTTGAAATATCTTTAATTATTATGTTTGTTCCAAAATTAAAATTCTGTTGAAATTTAAGAGCGTTATTTTCAAAGTAGAAAATTTTTGAACTATTATCTTTGATTTTGACTTGAAAGAAAGTTTCAATATTTTTATGATTTTTGCTTGTGTTTACACCTTCAACAAAACTCTTTGTTAATATTTTTTTTACTTTTAAATTACATTTTTCAAAGATAATTTTTAAATTCTTATAATCGTTTTTGTTTATTAAAATCAAAGATAACTCATGTGAATAAAAATCTCCGAATAAGCCTATTGGGAGGTTATCGATCTTTTTATTATCTAAATTAAATTTTGAATTAAAAATATGTAAAATAGTTTTTTTTGTTTCAGTTTCATCTATGTATGATTTTAATGAATTTAAAATATAAGTTATATTTTCTCTAACTACCTGAGAGCCATTTAAATTTTTAAATCCTGTTAAATTCACAAAAGATAACTCTTTATAATCTAGAATTATAGTAATTTCTTTAAATGTATAATTAAACTTTCGTTCAATTAAGAAAATGATTTCTTTGATCTCACTAAAAATTGTTTCAGGATCAGAAATTTTATTTCCATCTTTAAATTTTGAAACGATGTTTGATTTATAGTTAATATTAAAATTTTCATTCTCATCGTAAATTCCAACAAAAAAAATAAAGTTAGAATTACTAATTTCTACAAATAATACTGGGTCAAAACTTTTCATTAACTATTTTAAAACAAGTTGATCTTCTATGCGATAATCGAATGTAGTGTATTTCGCAAAACTATCCTTATTATAAATGATCAAGTAATTTTGTAAGCTTTTAATATAATTCTTTTCAGGAAGTTTAATTGTTTTTTTATTTATTGTTTTTAAATCCCATCTACTAGACTCAAAATATATATAATTTTTTATAAGGTTAAATGGAAAGTTTATTCTTTCAAGGTCTTGATATAAAGACTGAAATTTATCCTTATCTCCAAATACATATGGTAAATTCTTATAATCTTCTAAATCTTTAAATTCAATCAAATCAATTTTTTCACTTAAGTAAAATTTTTTTTTTTATTTAATAAAATCGCTATTGGTTTTCTCTCAAATACTTTTATCTTAAGAGTTTCAGGATACTTCTTTTTTACATCAAAACTATCAATAAAACTATTCTGCATCAGTACTTGCTCTATTTCTTTGTAATTTAATGTGAGTAGATTTTTATTATAAATCGACTTCAAAGATTTTTTAATATCATTATCTTTTAGCAGAAAATTATTTTCAATTTCAATTTTTCTCAAATTAAAATTATCAATAAATATTTTTTTTTGTGAAGTTATCGTGGTTAAAAGAATAAATAGTAATGTAGCAATCGTTAGTCGTTTTTTCATCTATTAATACTTGCATCTAATAGAATTTTCTCAACTAAATTTTCAAAACTTATACCCTTAAATTTGGCAATTTCAGGAACTAGTGATAAACTTGTCATACCTGGTTGAGTGTTAATTTCCAAAATATAGAAATTGTTTTTATAAAATTTAAAGTCTGATCTTGTAACTCCTCTACATTTTAGAACACGATGAGTTTTTTTTGCAATATTTAAAACTTCATTATATTTTTTTTTAGATAATTTTGCAGGCATGATATGTTTTGTCTTAGCTTGTTTTGTGTATTTTGCCTTGTAGTCATAAAACATTCTTTTAGGAATTAATTCAATAGCACCTAAGGCTATACCATTAATCACAGCAACTTGAATTTCTTGACCTTTAATATACTCTTCAAGAAGTAATTCCTCGTATTTTTTAAAAAGTCGTTTGATTGCTTTCTTAAAATTTTTTTTATCTTTACAAACTTCTACGCCTAAACTTGAACCTTCATTTATAGGTTTTAAAACAATGGGAAGTTTTATTCTTTTGTCCTTCAATCTTTTTTGAATTTTATTAGATTTAAAACTTGATTTTTTTATTGAGATAAATCTTGGCGTTTTAATTTTGTTTTGAATAAATATTTTTTTTGAATTAATCTTATTCATAGCTGTAAAAGAGCTAATTATTCCAGAGTGAGTGTAAGGTATTTTTAAATATTCAAAATAACTTTGTGCGACACCATCCTCTCCGTCTCTGCCATGCAAGGCATTGAAAATAACATCAACATTTTTCCTATTAATTAAATTAAAATTTTTAAATTTTGGGTCAAAAACTGAAACTATATAGCCTTTCTTTTTTAAAGCTTTGATGCATGCTCTGCCACTTTCTAAACTTACAGCTCTTTCTCCCGATGTTCCGCCTAAAACAACTAAAACTCTTTTAAATTTTTTTTTATTCACCAATTATTTTAATCTCTAGCTCTAGATTTACTCCAGTTATTTCATAAACTCTTTTTTTTACTTTTTTTATCAAATTTTCTATATCAGAAGATTTGGCGTTACCATTGTTTACAAAAAAATTACAATGTTTTTCCGAAATTGTTGCGTCGCCTTCTTTAAAATAATTGCAACCAGACTCCTTTATTAACATCCAGGCTTTTTTATCTTTACTAATATTCTTGAATGTGCTCCCACATGTTTTTATTTGGCTAGGCTGAGATCGTTTTTTTTTTTCAATAAGATCAGATTGTTTTTTTTCAATTTCATTTTTTTTTCCTAAAACACCTTTTAATTTCGCAGATATTATAATCAGATCTTTAGATAGATTAGTTCCTCTATAAAAAAACTTTATATCCTCTTTTTTTATTTCAATTTCTGATAAGCTATTTTTATCTATTGCTCTGATAGATAATAAAATATTTGAAATATCATTATCATAACATCCACTGTTCATTGCTATCGCTCCACCGATGGATCCGGGTATACAAGATAAAAACTCTAAATTACCAAGACTATTATCTTTAGCAAAGTTAGCGACTTTGCGATCCAAAGTAGCTGCCCCTACATCCAAAATATTTTTATCAATTATTTTGATATATGAGAAATCCCGCGATAATTTCACAACAGCACCTTTTACTCCTTTATCTCTAAACAGTGTGTTAGAACCAGCTCCTAAAATAGTCAACTTTAAACTATTTGTTTTAGCAACTTTTAAAAATTCTCTGAGTTGAGTTGTATCTTTAGCTTTAAAGAAATACTCTGCATTACCACCTAGATTAAACCAACTGTAATTTGAGAGATTAACTTCTTTATTTAATTCATTTCCAAATTTTTTTTCTAATTCATAATATAATGTCATAATGAGTATTTTAATCCTGCTATCCATTTGGATATTATTCCGGCGCCCATTCCAATAATTATTTCATTACTAATCAGATTTTTTTGAAAAAATTTATTCAATTCAATTTCATCCCTTACAATTATTACTTGCGTGTTTGATCTTTTTGCTATCGAAGTTGCAAATTTTTTCATGTCAAATTTACTATCTCTTTGCTCTCCAGCCGAATATAAAGGACATATAATAACAGAGTTAGATTTTGAAAAACATTTTGAAAATTCATTTTTAAGGGAGGAAACTCTAGAGTATCTATGAGGTTCGAAAACGCTTATAATTTTTCTATTTGGATTTACATTATGAATGCCTTCTAAAATTGATCTTATTTCAGTTGGATGATGGGCATAATCATCATAAAAGTCATTTTTATTTTTAGAAAAAACTTTAGTCATTCTTCTTTGAACTCCTGAAAAATTTTTAAGTGATTTCTTAATTATATTTAAATTAGCACCAAGATTTAAACAAACAATAAGTGCTGCAGCAGCATTAAGCACATTGTGCTTTCCTAATAATTTTACATTAATGTTTTTAATAGTTTTTTTTGTATTTGTTTTATCTTTAAAATTTAAATTGAATGTTGTGCTATCAAAATTATATTTAATTTTTTTTATCTGAAAATCAGCCTTTTTATTTTCACCATATGAAATTATATTTTTGTTTTTAATTTTATTTAAGATCTTCTTTATATTATTATTATCTATACAAATGATTGATTTTCCTGTTGGTGGAGTTTTATTTATAAATTCAATAAAAGATTTTTCTAAATTTTCATAATTTTTATAATAATCAATATGCTCATAATCAATGTTTGTTACAATTGAATAATTTATTGGTAACTTAAGAAAACTACCATCAGACTCGTCAGCCTCTAATATAGCCCATTCTCCTTTTCCAAGTTTAGCATTGCTCTTTAATGAATTTATAACACCACCGTTTACAATAGTCGGATCTAATTTCTGATCAGATAGAATTTTTGCTACTAAAGAGGTAGTTGTTGTTTTTCCATGTGAACCAGTGATTATTATATTTTTTTTTAAGGACACCACATCAGCCAAAACCTCTGCTCTAGAGTAAATTGGTAAATTTTTTTTTTTTGCGTATTTAAGTTCAGTATTGTTATTTTTTATAGCAGTAGATTTTACTAAGATAGACACTTTTTTAATATTATTTGATGAATGACCAATAAAAACTTTAATGCCAGACCTGGAACAGCTAATTGTATTTTTATTTTTATTTTGATCACTGCCCTGAACATTGAAACCCATATTTTTCATTATTTGAGCTAGCCCACTCATTCCGATTCCTCCAATGCCAACAAAATGAATTATATCTTTTTGTTTAAAATTAATTTTTTTCATTTAAAATATTATTAATTAAATTATTCAAATTTTTAAATATATCTTTGTCTGAATATTGTCTTTGATTGGATAAAATTTTTTTTATTATCATTTTATCATTAAAAATTGAATGTATCAGATTATATAATCTATTTTCTATATCTCTTTCTTCCAATAAGAATCCATAACCTTTTTTTTTATAAAACTCAGCATTTTTGTATTGATGATTATCTGATGATGTTGGCAAAGGTATTGAAATAAATGGCGTCTTGATGTTGATTAACTCTCCCAATACGGAAGCTCCAGAACGAGTAATAACTAAATTAGTTTTTAAATAGAAGTCACTTATTTTATCTGAAAAATTAAATATTTCATAATCAATATTAAAATCCTTATATAATTTTGATAAAAATTCATTCTGTTCTTTTTGACACTGCTGATAAATTTTTAAATTTAAATTTAAATTATTTAGTTTTTTAAATATATACGGTAATTTTTCTGCAAAAATTTTAGCAGCTTGACTGCCGCCTAAAACTAAAATTTTTAAATTATCAAATTCTCTCTCTTGATTTTTAGGATTTTTATTTATGATCTCTTCCCTAACTATGTTTCCAACTTCAACAATTTTTTTTTTGTAATTTGAAGGAATTCCTTCCAACTCTTTATAAGAAACAAATATTTTATTCGCAAAAGGAAGCAAGTATCTGTTAGCTTTTCCTATTATTAAATTATTTTCATAGACTATAAATTTAATTCTTAAAAAAAACGCTGCAATACAAATCGGAAAAGAGGAATACCCTCCCATTCCAAAAATGATAGAAGGGCGGTTTAAAATTAGAAATGATATTGATCTTATAATCGAAAAAATATTTATTAATATTGAAAATATAATTTTAAAAAAATTTTGTCTTGCTAGCGGAGCTGAATTAATTATTTTTATATTTAGATTTTTATAATTTTTGAGATAATTAAATCCTCTTATATCAGTCGTTAATTTAACACTAAAATTTTTATTCATTAAATATTTTGCTAAACTATAAGCGGGAAAAACATGACCTCCTGTTCCGCCAGTTGCTATGAGTATTTTATTTTTAATCATATAAGTGAGTTTTATTTTTTGTATAATTTAAAACTAATCCTGCCAAAATCGCACTTCCGATTAAAGATGAGCCACCGTAACTCAAAAAAGGTAGCGTCATTCCTGTTGTTGGCAACAAACTAGTATTAACACCTGCATGTATAAATGTTTGAAAAATTAATAACGCTGCTAAACCGCTTAAAGAAATTTTTAGAAATTGATTATCTTGATTAAAACAATTTTTAATAATTCTAAATGATATATATAAGAAAATGATCAAAATCATAATTGATGCCAAAGAACCGTACTCTTCAGATATAACTGCTATTACATAATCTGTATGAGCTTCAGGAACTCTCTCTTTAAGAATACCCTCGCCCATACCTTGACCTGTTAACCCTCCTAACTTTATTGCATCTAGAGCTGAGGATGATTGAAACTTGTCTCCTTGACTGGGATCAAAAAAAGTAAATAATCTATTAATAATATATCCAAATTTTTCTGGTAAAATGAATAATAAAGAACCGAGAGACATTAGGAAAATAGAAAAAAAAATAAATATATAAATTAAGCTCACGCCTGAAACGAAAACTGTAGCAATCCAGCTTCCAATTAATAATATCGATTGACCTAAGTCAGGCTGGTCAATTAACAGAACTATAACGGAACACAAAAGCATAAAACTCAAAATATATCTGATTTTAGAATTTTTAAAATTATCTATGGCCAATATTTTGACTGTCATAAGAATAAAAAAAGGTTTTAATATTTCAATTGGTTGTAACCTGAAAAAATAAAAATCTAACCATCGTTTTGCACCTTTAACTTCTACACCAATAATTGGTACTAATGCCAAAAAAATAAATGATATAATAAATAATGGTACAACCAATTTTATTAGAATTTCAGTTTTTAATAACGAAATAGCAATCATAATTATTATTGAAAAAAATGTAAAAAATAAATGTTTAGTAAAAAAAAAGTAGTAATCTTTATTTAATCTCTCGCCTGCAAGAGAAGATGTAGATGAAAATGAAAAAAATAAACCTAAAAAAAATAAAATAAAAAAACTTAATAAAATTTTTTTATCAATACTTCTCCAATAATTTGTAAGAAAAAAATTAAATGAATTTTCTATCATATTTTATACACATCTTTTTGAATTCTTCTCCCCTTTTTTCAAAATTAGTAAATTGATCATAAGAAGCGGCGGCTGGACTTAATAAAATAGAAATATTTCTATCTCTATACAAACTGCTATCCTTTAAAATTTGATTGATTGATTTTTTCAGATTTTTTGAAATTGAAAAAGCTAATTTTCCTTCAAGTTGTTTTTTAAAGTAATCAATATTTTTTCCTATCAAATAGCATTTAATAATATTTTTTTTATATTTAGAAATTTTTATTTTATCACCCTGTTTTGGAAGACCCCCTAGAATCCAAAAAATATTTTTAAGACTAGAGAGTGCAAATTGAGTTGCTTTAAATGATGTTGCCTTCGAGTCGTTAATAAAAGTAATATTCTTTTTTTTTAAGAAAATTTCAAATCTGTGAGGCAAACCTTTGAACGAGTTCATTGCATTTATAAAAAAACATTCTTTTATTTTTAACAATCGTGCAAATGTAAATACAAAACTCATATTTTCATCATTTATGTTTGAAGTTAAATAATCATTTTTAATTTTGGATTTAATTTTTTGATAGTCATTATTTTTGGGAATAATCAACTTACTTAGATATTTTTTTTTAAGAAAAATTTTTTTAAATTTAGCATTAATTATTGCAAATTGTTTTTTATTTTGAAGTTTAAATATTTTTAGTTTTGAGCTTAGATAATTATTCTTATTTCCATGCCAATCGAGATGATCATTAGTTAGGTTTAAAAAAAAGGCATAGTCGGGACATAGAAACTTTGAATGAGAAAGCTGAAATGAAGAAGCTTCAATGATTGTATAATTATTTTTTGAAGTCTTCAAATCCAAAATTGGGGTTCCAATATTACCGCCTAACGAATAATTAAATTTCTTTTTTTTTAGTAAATGACCTAATAATTTACAAGTAGTCGATTTTCCATTAGTGCCGGTAACAACTATGCTTTTTGTTTTGCTATTAGTAAGAAAGAATAAATCAATATCTGTGATTATTTTTTTTTTAAATTTATTAAGATGTTTATTGTTAATTAAACTTATACCTGGAGATAAAATTATATAATCTACCTCATTTAAACTTTTGTTAAGATTCTTTGGTCTATAGTTTTTAAATATTTTTTTTTTCTTGTCATCCCATACTTTAAAATTTTTTACTTTTTTTTTTTTTAATTTTTTATTTTGGGATTTTCATATAAAACCCATTCATTAAAAAGGATAGTATGTTTTTTTATTTTTTGAAT